>Ga0209812_10000172_pt1 | contig 59974 bp, 55 predicted proteins | sample JI71714BDNA_FD_187502 | JGI IMG/M metagenome (GOLD analysis project Ga0209812, IMG submission 187502) | Wastewater effluent complex algal communities from Wisconsin, to seasonally profile nutrient transformation and Carbon sequestration -... | ecosystem: Engineered > WWTP > Effluent > Algae...
CCTGAAGTTTATGCCAGGATCGTGTTGATCCTCTCAGATCTTAAAGCCAGCCGCGTTCCGCGAAGGATATAACCTCTGCGTCGCCGACCACAAAGTGATCCAATAACTTGATGTCGACCAAAGCCATGGCTTGGGTCAGGCGTTCCGTTATAGCTCTGTCAGCGCGACTCGGCTCAGCAACTCCGGATGGATGATTGTGAGCCAAAATAACGGCGGCGGCATTATGCGCTAAAGCGCTCTGAACTACAATACGCGGATAGACCGGAGAGGCATCTATTGTGCCATAAAACAGCGGTTCGGCTTTGATCAGCCGGTGTTGACTATCTAAATACAAAGTCATAAAAACTTCCCGCGTTTCCAACCCGATGCTGTATTGCAGATAATGTTTCACCATGCTGGGCTCTGAAAACACCGTATCGCGCTGCATATGCTGATACAAACTGCGCTTACACAGTTCCAACACGGCCTGGGTTTTCACATACCGGTGCACACCCAGGCCTTTGTGCCGGCAGAACTGGCTACGCGGTGCGGCAAAAAACGCCCGAACCCCACCAAAATCTTGTAGCAGCTGCCGCGACATCGCCACGGCATCGAGGCCAGCGCAGCCGTGGCCTAGAAAAATGGCCAGTAACTCGCCGTCGGATAAAGCGCCTGCGCCGTAACTTAATAGTTTTTCCCGCGGTTGTTCTGCCGCAGGCCAATGCTTGATGGTCATGATTACTCGTCCTTGAGTTCGTGGTATCTTATCGGCCAGTTTCTGGCTGATGGTTTCCTTATGCACAACATCCTTGCTGGTAAAAAGATCCTGCTTGGGATCAGCGGTGGCATTGCTGCCTACAAATCTGCAGATCTGGTCCGCCGCCTCAAAGAGCGCGGCGCCGACGTCCGGGTGATCCTGACCCCGGCCGCTGCGGAGTTTATTACCCCTCTGACGCTGCAGGCGCTGTCCGGTAATCCGGTCGGCCAGTCATTGCTGGACCCGGCGGCTGAAGCCGCAATGGGCCACATCGAACTGGCACGCTGGGCCGACTTCATTTTAGTGGCGCCCGCCTCGGCTGATGTGATCGCCCGCATCACCCATGGCATGGCCAATGATTTGCTGACCACCTGCATTCTTGCCAGTAGCGCGCCGCTGGCAATAGCGCCGGCGATGAATCAGCAGATGTATAAGAACATAGCGACTCAAGCCAATTTAGCAACCTTAACTTCACGAAATGTTCACATATTTGGACCTAATGCCGGTGAGCAAGCGTGTGGCGATGTCGGGCCGGGCCGGATGCTGGAACCGCTGCAGCTGGTCGATGCCGTGATTGACGTATTGGCAACGCCAGCACATCAATCGCTGCAAGGCGTGAAAGTGACGATCACGGCCGGACCGACGCGTGAAGCGATTGACCCGGTGCGTTACATCAGCAACCACAGTTCCGGCAAGATGGGCTATGCCCTCGCCGCGGCCGCTGCCGCGCTTGGTGCAGAAGTGACGCTGATCAGCGGCCCGGTGCAACTGGCAACGCCAACCGGTGTGAACCGGATTGATGTCACCACAGCCGAACAGATGTATATCAGCAGCATGCAACAAGCGCCCAACAGCGACATTTTCATCGGCTGCGCTGCAGTAGCAGATTTTCGCGTGGCGGCCCTCGCGTCACAGAAAATCAAAAAAACCGCCGACAATGACGGCCTGACGCTGCAGTTAGTGAAAAACCCGGACATTATTGCCTGCGTCGCGGCTCTGAAAGCACCACGGCCATTTACTGTCGGTTTTGCCGCCGAGACCGAAAAAGTGGCTGAATACGCCCGGCAAAAACTGCAGAAGAAAAATCTCGACCTGATTTGTGCCAATGACGTCTCAGACCCAACACTTGGCTTTAACAGCGAACAAAACGCCATCACGGTGTATAGCAGTACGGCTGAATTCGCGCTGGGCCAGCGCAGCAAAACCGAGCTGGCCCAAGCCTTAATTTCCTTGATTTATGAGCAATACCAACATGAAAAAAAGCATTGAACTGAAAATCCTCGACCGGCGCATTGGCACTGAATACCCGCTGCCGGAGTACGCCACACCGGGTTCTGCCGGTCTGGATTTACGCGCACTGCTCGACAAACCACTGACGCTGTTACCAGGCCAGACTGAACTGATCCCAACCGGGCTTGCCATTCACATTGGTGATGCCAATTTATGCGCGACGATTCTGCCCCGCTCGGGCATGGGCCACAAAAACGGCATCGTACTGGGTAATCTGGTAGGGCTCATCGATTCGGATTATCAGGGCCAGCTGATGGTGTCGACCTGGAACCGCGGTCAAAACGCTTTTACCATTGAGCCGGGTGACCGCATTGCCCAGCTGGTCTTTATGCCAGTGGTACAGGCACAGTTTGAGCTGGTCGAAGAATTCGACGCCACCGAGCGCGGCGAAGGTGGCTTTGGCCACTCAGGCCGGTCATAACGACTGATGTCGACGCCCAGAAGCAGCAATCGCAAAGCGGAAATTCTGGATGCGCTAGCCGTGATGCTGGAAAAAAGCCCCGGCCAGCGCATTACCACCGCCGCGCTCGCGGCGCAGGTGGGCGTCTCAGAAGCGGCGTTATACCGCCATTTCCCCAGTAAAGCGCGGATGTTTGAAGGCTTGCTCGACCTGATTGAGCAAGAGCTGCAGCAGGAATTCCGCGTGATCTTTCAAACTCACAAACAAGCCGAAGCACGTATTCAGCTGATGCTGGAAGCCTTGCTGCAATTTGCCGGTCGCAGGCCGGGTTTATGCCGTCTGCTGACCAGCGAAGCCTTACAGGGCGAGCAGGAGCGGCTGCGCGAACGGGTCAGCCAGCTAATGGAAGGGCTGGAAAAACAGCTAAAACAATGTCTGCGCGACCGCAAGCTGGGCACCGGCAAACGCCATGGTGACGAAGCGGCGGTAGCAAACCTGCTGCTGGCATTTATCGAAGGCCGGCTGCATCAGTATGTCCGCACCGGTTTTAAGGAAGCGCCGCACCTGAGTTTTGCCAGTCAGTGGCCTGCGCTGAAAGCGGCCCTGTTCGCTCAGGATTAACATGGCGCGCACAAGCATGATCCGCCTGTCGCCGCCGTGGTCATCAGGCGCAGTGCTGCAACATAGCGCACCGCAGCAACTTGGCGGGCAGACCGCACCAAATCAGCCACTTACCGTCGTGTTACAGTGCGACCACATCCAGCTCAGCATCAGCACTCACAGTGATGCTACCGGCACCTTTTGTGTTGAAATCACTGCGCAGCCACCATCCGGTCCATGGTGCCTGAGCATCACATCCGCCGGGCGTATCCTGCTGCAGCTTGATGATCTCTGGTTTGGCGACTTGCTGCTGTTTGCCGGTCAGTCAAATGTCGGCTGGCCGCTGGCGCGTTATCCTGACCAACTTCACCTTGCCACGGCGCAATTACAAAGCCTGACACCGCAGCACCTGATGCGCTGCTATCGCAGTGACACCGATAATTTGCAGATACCGGGGCAGTGGCTGCCATTAAGCCTGGAGCATTGCGCGCGCTGGCCGGCGCTGTTGTATCACTTCCGTCAGTTCTATCGCCCCGAAGAGCCAGGTGTGATGCTTGGACTGGTCGATCTGAGCTGGCCCGGCTCCGCCATTGATGCCTGGACCGAAGCGCCCGTGACCGCTAGCACTGCGTGGCAACCCGGCGCGTTGTTCGCTGCAAGGCTTGCGCCCTGGCTCCAACAGCCTTTTGCGGCGATGGTGTGGTATCAGGGTGAACAGGATGCGATGGGCAAAGCGGCTGCCCGCTATGGTGAGCAGCTACAGCATTGGCTGCGCAGTTGCCGCCATTATGCCGGTTGGGATTTCCCGCTGCTATTGGTGCAAATTGCCGGCTTTGGCAAGCCGGGCTTACCGGACCTGCAACATGGTTTTGTCCAGGTGCGACAAGCGCAGCAGCAAGTCGCGGCCAGGACGCCTCACTGTGTTTTAGTGTCAGCCGCTGATTTAGGCGCTGCGCAGGATATTCATCCGCCTTTGAAAGCCGAACTGGCGCGGCGACTGGCCCTGCAACTCCATCTGCTGATGCAGACAGAGGACATGACCACCCTGTTGCCGTTGCAGGCAAATTTACACGAGGTAACCACGTCGGTGGCTGTCCTGCGGTTACCGGATGGCGTCGACTGGCAACAGCCTGACTGGATTGAAGGTTTTTTTGCCGAATGCCCGCCGACCGGTTGGCAAGCGGTGCTAGCCAGATTCAGGGCCGATCAGCAGTATATTGAGATTGACCTGCCGCCCGCTGCCACACGGCTGTGTTATGGCATGGCCGCCCTGCCAACGCTGTCGTTGTACAACACAGATGGCTTGCCGCTATTGCCGGGAATTTGGCAATTAAAAGCAGACTAGCAGCGCTTATTGCACGGTATCTGCAGCGTGCTGTTGCTGCCATTGGGCTTTTTGGGCTGCCAGATGTTGCCAGACTTGCTGACAAGTTGACGGCTTGCTCTGGCAATAACCCGGGTAAAAGGCCAGATACAGCGGCATCGCAAACAACGGCGTGTCCAATTGCTTGAGCTTGGCAAAACCAGGCTGTTGCCGGAACATTCTATCCATAGCACCGGGCGGCATGACGTAACCATCGAGACGGCCTTTACTGACCAGATCCACGGCCTGATTGATATCGGTTTGCAGCGGTGTTAAAGCATTCAGTTCGCGCAGACGCTGTTCTGCCAAATAACCTTTGAACGTGACCAGCCCATAGTTCAGCCCCGCAAAACGCTGGCCGTCCCATTGCACTTTGCTGTCACGATGCACAAAGATGTTATAGGGCACCTCGTATAGCGCCATGGTGGTATCCGGTTGATTGCCGCGAAGCGGAAAGCTGTACCAGCCGGCACGCTCAGCCGTCCACCCCAGCGACAATAAACCAGTGACCCGGCCTTGCCGCGCATGGTGCAAGCAACGCTGCCACGGCTGATTGACAAACACTGCGTCTGGCAGCACTTCCAGCACCCAACCCGCGATACGCGCGGTATGCTGGCCGTCGACACGCTGGCCTTTGACCTTGATTTGTTCAGTTGCCGGAACTTCGCCTGGCATGTCGTAGCAGAACACTTCAGCTGCAAATACAGCGGACGGCCCACAACAGCAGAGAAGGAAAAAACCACGCCAAGACATTGTCCGGTCAGCTCCGGTAAGGTAAGTAGAACTACCTTAGCACAGCCTGCTGCGAACCGGCAGCTGGCGCCGTGAAAACCAACTCAGCGGCGTTTTATTGCAGTAATTGCCAGATCGCCGCGCCCCATACCAGCGCCACAATCGTTAGGCTTAACGTGACCGCGGCTGAGCCCATATCTTTGGCGCGGCCGGATAGTTCATGGCGTTCCAGACTGACGCGGTCGGTCAGTGCTTCAATCGCCGAATTGAGCAGTTCAACAATGAGGACCAGCAGCAACACACCAACCAGTAAAGCCCAGTGGCCGACGGATTCAGCCAGCACAAAAGACAACGGGAACATCAGCATGGCCAGCAGCGCTTCTTGACGGAAGGCGGCTTCAAAACGCCAGGCGGCGACAAAGCCTTTGCGCGAACATTCAGTCGCCTTCAGAATGCGGCCAACACCGCTGCCGTTTGGTTTGTTGATCAACACAGACTCCGCTTTAAAACGCTAAGGCCAGCATGGCTGGCCTGATTCGATGACAAGATGCGCTCTTTATCGCAGCTTAAACTTAACAATTCCTGAAGACAAATCTGTCCGGACCCGGCGCCTCATTCAGGCGCCTGATTAAGCACAATAATCAGACACCGAACTCGGCGCGATACGCTTTGACTGCATCCAGATGCGCAGCCATTTCCGGTTTGCCTTCGAGGTATTGGATTAAGTCTTTCAAGCCGATGATTGACACCACTTTGGTACCAAAATCACGTTCCACTTCCTGAATGGCCGACAGTTCGCCTTTGCCGCGTTCCTGCCGGTCCAGCGCGATGAGCACGCCAGCCAGTTCCGCGCCTTGCGCCTGAATGATTTCCATCGATTCGCGGATAGCCGTACCGGCGGTGATCACATCATCCACCAGCATGATGCGGCCTTTTAATGGCGAACCCACCAGCGAGCCGCCTTCGCCATGCGTTTTGGCTTCTTTGCGGTTAAAGCAATAAGGCACGTCGCGGTCATGGTGCTCTGCCAGTGCGACAGCGGTGGTCGTCGCAATCGGGATGCCTTTGTAGGCCGGGCCAAACAACACGTCGAAATCAATGCCGGCGTCCATCAGCGCCGCCGCATAGAAGCGGCCCAGTTTCGCCAGGTCGCCACCGGTATTAAACAAACCGGCGTTAAAGAAATACGGGCTGGTACGGCCGGATTTCAGCGTAAATGAACCAAATTTAAGCACCTGACGCGACAGGGCAAATTCAATAAATTCTTGTTGAAAAGCTTTCATCGGAAGACCTTTTAGACGGATTCGTTATGCCAATACACGTTTTTGTTCGTCGACGATTTCGCGGATAGCGTCTTTCGCCAGCGCTAGCATCGCCTGCATTTCTTCGAAGCTGAATGGTTCTGCTTCCGCCGTACCCTGAATTTCAATCAGTTTACCGGTTTCGGTCATCACGACGTTCATGTCAGTTTCGGCAGCTGAATCTTCGACATATTCGAGGTCAGCGATAGGTTCACCCTTATAGACGCCAACAGAGACTGCAGCGACCATGTATTTTAACGGGTTGGTTTTAATCAGACCTTTGGCGCGCATGTAATTCAACGCGTCGCATAAAGCCACGCAAGCGCCGGTGATGGCTGCCGTGCGGGTGCCTCCGTCGGCCTGGATCACGTCACAGTCGAAGGTAATGGTGTTTTCACCCAGCAGTTTTAAATCCACCGCGGCGCGCAGTGCACGACCGATTAAACGCTGGATTTCCATGGTACGGCCGGCTTGCTTGCCTTTAGCGGCCTCGCGGTCGTTGCGGGTATGAGTCGCACGCGGCAGCATGCCATATTCAGCGGTGATCCAGCCTTTGCCCTGGCCTTTCATAAAACGTGGCACGCCTTCTTCGACCGACGCGGTGCACAACACTTTGGTGTTACCAAACTCTACCAGCACTGAGCCTTCGGCGTGAGCGGTGAATTGACGGGTGAAACTGATAGGACGGATCTGACTGGCTGTTCTGCCGCTTGGACGCATGGGAAACCTCGATGGCCGCTGATTGAGCGAAAATGATGGCGGCATTATAGGGCTTTCACCATCATCCTGCCATCTATTCGCCTAAAGGCATTGTTCTGGGTATACTCGGAATTTCCGCTATTGCAGATGTATAAAAGGATAATCGCATGATCCACAGCATGACCGCTTTTGCCCGTCACGAGATTAAAGCTGCCTGGGGCAACGCCGTATGGGAGATCCGTTCAGTTAACCAAAGATATCTCGAGAGTTATTTTCGGTTACCTGAGCAATTCCGCGGCATGGAAAGCCTGCTGCGTGACAAACTGCGCCAGAGCCTGCAACGCGGTAAAGTTGAAGTGAACCTGCGTTATAACGCAGCCCAGCAAAGCGGCGATTTAAAGATTAACGAAGCCTTTGCCGGCCAGTTGATCAAAGCGGCGCAGGCGTTAACAGCGCAGTGCCCACAAGCCCAGCTGAATATCGCCGACATCCTGCGTTGGCCCGGCGTGATGGAAACGCAAGAAGAAGACATGGACTCAGTGCAGGCCGAACTGCTGGCTGGTTTTGACATCGCGATGAAAGATTTCCTCGCCGGCCGCGGCCGGGAAGGTGTGGCGATTGAACAGCTGATTCGCGACCGTCTCGACCAAATTTCAACCCACGTCGCCAACTTACGCGTCCATTTACCGCAAGCCCTGCAATGGCAACGCGACAAAATGCTGACCCGGTTGCAAGAAATCAAAGCGGATATCGACCAAAGCCGACTGGAACAGGAAATGGCATTTTTGGCACACAAATCTGATGTCGCCGAAGAACTCGACCGCCTCGACGCCCACATCAAAGAAACCCGCCATCACTTAAAACAAGGCGGCGCCATCGGCCGACGCCTCGACTTTATGATGCAGGAATTTAACCGCGAATCGAATACGTTATCGTCAAAGGCGATTTCTACCGAAATCACCAATACTGCGGTGGAGTTGAAGGTTTTAATCGAGCAGATGCGGGAACAGATCCAGAACGTCGAATAATTTTTTAACCTGTTTCAAACTGACTCATCAAAAAATAAGTGATTGATTTAAAAATATTTACCTAATCAACCTGTATCATTCTGACTCAAGTAGTATAAAGCAGTTGGTTACCAGTTTGGTTACCAGCTGCACTATTGCAGAACCTCATAATGGTTACTACTATAAGCTCCATAACTACCTTATTTATGGAGCTTTTTCTAATGACAACCGTTGCTGAAATCAAAAAAATCATCAGCGCTGGCACGCCTGTCCGCAAGCCTGTTGGTAACAACCTCTACTTCCGTTTAAACCAGTACAACGTGGCCAGTTGGGAATTCCGCTATTCATTGCATGAGAAACGGCGATTTATGACCATTGGCAATTATCCTGAGATGTCGCTCGCTCAAGCTAATCAGAAAGCCATTGAGTTGAAAACGTTGAAGAATGACGGCAAAGACCCACTCGTCGAGAAGAACCGAGAGCAAGCTGCACAGTCATACAATTGCGATAAGCTATTTGACGATTGGTTCCAACATGATTTGCTCCCTAGAATTAAACATCCCAAAATCCCGTATCGAGTCTATGCCAATGACATTCGGCCAATTCTTGGTGAGCTCTCGGTTGCTTCCGTTTCGCCATTGGACGTCCGTAAGGTGATAAGCAGTATTCGCGAATCAAACCGTCCAACGATCTGTAACGATGCGCTGATGTATATGAAGCAGATGTTTAGGCATGCTATCAAGATTGGTTTAATTACTCATAATCCAGCAGCCAGTTTCACTACCAACGATGCAGGCGGTATAGAAGAGACCAAAAGCAGAGCACTGAGCGAACCAGAAATTGCCGAAGTGTTTAGAATATTTCGCGAAAACATCAGCCGTTTTGGCCGTGATAACTATATCTCTTGCTGCCTATTTTTGATGCTTGGTGTGCGTAAGTCGGAGCTGTGTGAAGCGAAATGGTCTGAATTCGACTTGGACAACGCACTTTGGGCAATGCCAAAAGAACGGATGAAGACTGGTATAGCCATCACTATTCCTGTACCGACACAGGCGCTAACTTTGTTCAAGATCCTCAAAGTTCAAGCTGGTTTTTCTGAGTATGTCTTTCCAGCACGACGCGCTAGCCAAACACCGCACATGGGTTCTGACACCTTAAACCGCGCTATCACCAAATGCTTTGGTCGTGAAGCTGGCCGCAAGGTACAACCCAAAAATTTGATGGGCGATATCGAACACTTTAGCGTGCACGACCTGCGTCGAACCTTTCGGACTCTATGTGCCAAATTGGGTATTTCAGGTGATGTTGCAGAACGCTGCTTGAACCATAAACTAAAAGGCGTTGAAGGCATTTATGACCGTCACGACTATTTGGACGAGCGCCGAGTCGCGCACCAACGAGTTGCTGATGCGCTTGAAAAATACCTCGACCTGAAGAGCATCAGCCCATATTTCTCCTAACCCGCGAACATTTCTTTAGGCTTTTTATTAGTACCAGAGGGGATCACACGTCCCCTTCTTTATTGGAGTCAGACGATTTAGATACCAAATTTACTCCCACTTTAGCTGGGCCTAGGTCAGGTACAATAGTGACACCTGAAAAACGTGCGTCAATCATCGATTTTTTGTCTGTCTTTGGCAACTTATCAGCTGCCAACTCCAACAATGTGCTGACCGCAACTTGATACGACACTTTCCGCTTATTTAAATAAGATGCAACAGATGACTGCAATTGCTCAGCCACCGCTTTGGTTACCGTAATTTTTATTTTCGATGACGCATACCTACGCGACTTAGCAGCATTGGTGATCTGCTTTTTGAGTTTAGGTAATTCAGCTTTGTCGGAAATTTTATCAAGCAACTCATTAAGCTTTTCGGTCACATCCATCAGCTCTTTTTTCTTGAGTTTGTGGATCCCTTCTAGCAGTGCAATGCATTCCTTAACATATTTATAAGCCGAATGTTTAGGTGAGATATCACAGCTGATCAACTTATTTTTTACAGATTCTGAATCATCTTTGAATACGCTTGCTTTGATAGTAGCCATAAGTTAGACCTCTTTATCCATATGAATTAACGAACAATAGTGCATGATGCGCAAAAATTGAGTAACCTAAACGTATTAGATCTCACCAACAATTGGAAATCATATGTCTATTCTGCTTGATAAAAAAGAATTGAAAAAAGCTGCCAAAGAAATCTCTGTTGCCAAAATTCATGAAGCGATAGAAGTACTGCAATCAGCTATCGCTGATCGCCAAAAAGAAATTGATACCATCGAACAAATCAAGCAACTTGCGAAAGCACAGGGTTTTTCTCTTGAACAACTAGGCCTGTCAGTTTCAGCAACTGTTGCTGTAGAAACCTCTGAAGAGCCAAGTGAAGTCGGTAAACGGCCAACAAAACCAAAATTCAAAACGCTAAACCCAGACAGTCAATTTTTCTATGTTGAAAACGGTAAGTTGAACCTATTAAAAACGCATACGATGAAGAAAGGTTTAGAAGATCGCGGCATTAAGGTTGTTCCGTTTAGCAAAGTTGAAAAGAAATTTCAGAGTGAGATATCACCACTGATTGCTGAAGCATCTGCGCAAGCAACAACCAGTTTTAACACAAAAGTCGAAATTTGGAATGCATGGGCAGAGCAGAATGGTGAAGAGATTTTAACTGCACGTTAATCAAATGCTGATAGTGAGATCTAGCGTTTTGTTAAACAATCCTCTGCCAGATCTCAACTTTTCAATATCTAGGTAATTGAAATTTAAACGAGAAAAACCATCGTGCATGAAGGTATTAATGGTTTTTAGTACGCTAAGTTAAAATTAATTGATGTCATAATAAATAGTTAAATGGATTTTAGAAAGGATTTAGGCAAGGATGGCGAGACGAAATCAATCGACTTTTCTCAATGATATTTATTTTATCTTCAGTAAATTGCCATGGTGGTTAGGTCTAATTCTAGCCCCTGCAAGTTACTTGTACATTGATAGCTTCGCTGTCCTGCCAATACTAGATCCCAAACAACCAATCACACACATGTTTGATAATATTGTTTATCAAGTTGCAAATATTGCACGTTACGTAATACCTGCAGTAATCATACTTGGCTCTCTCAAATCACTTTTAAGCATGTTAAAACGTAATTTGCTGATCAGTGGCATACGAAATACAGCTCATGAAATGCCAGAAAAGGCATTAGCTGACATATCTTGGTCAGAATTTGAATTACTAGTAGGACAATATTTTAGAGAACAAGGATATAAAGTAGTAGAAACCGGTGGTCATGCAGATGGCGGTGTAGATTTGCGTTTGCGAGCTGAAAATGGCGAATTATTTCTAGTGCAGTGTAAACATTGGAAAAACAGTAAAGTTCCTGTCAATGTTGTCAGAGAAATCTACGGTGTGATGCAAGCGGAATATGCAAGTGGCGCCTTTGTTGTGGCTTCAGGAGAATTTACGGCCGACGCTGCATCATTTGCAAGAGGCAAAGCAATTGAACTTCTTAGTGGCAAAATGCTGATCAACTCGATTAAAAACCACAGAAAAGTTACGTCAATTCAAATTCAAACACCTGAAACCATAACAGTCGATCACAAACCAGCCGCGCTATTATGTCCCAACTGCAACAGTCCCATGGTTTTAAGAACAGCAAAACGTGGTACAAATTCAGGCAAGACATTTTTCGGCTGTAATCGCTATCCTGTATGCAGAGGAACGAGGCCTAATTAGTAAAATATTTAGCAATTAGATTGTTTTAATAACGGTGGAAAAATAATAATTTGCAGGGATTACATGTACAGTACACAACATCCATATTCGATACGTGACATTGTGTACTTCCATGCCAAAATAATCGGCTAAAACAAGCTAACTATTTTTCTACACGAATATTTTTACCGTTTTCTTCCATAAATTTAGCAAAATTACTCCAACTCATCCTGTACTTATTAACACTGTTTCCAGATGGCAGCCACTCCACATTTCCTTTGCTTATAAGTAGTTTTCCGAGTTTTCCATCGCTGGTTTTTACTTCAATTACGACATCCTTGCTTTGAACAAGTTTCGTATGCAAATTGACTGAAACTTCGTGCGCCATAAAAATTCCTTCTGCTTTTAAATTGAATTTCTTTTCTAAACTAACATGGCATTTTGAGTTTGTTAATACTTTTATCTGCAGATCACTCTATTGGTATGTCATTTAATTTATAAAAAATTTCCAATTCCACCGATTCTGGAATCGCGTCAAATCTGGAAGTAAAGTCTTTTATCTGGGTCAATTCTCACATTTCATTCTGGTGCAACCAGAGCGGATCAGCATTTTCCTCAATCAACTGATCTATCGTTATGCCATACACATTCAGTAGCTGCTTTAGTCTGACTTGATTTTCATTCATAAAAACCCACTGGTATTTCTTTTGCTGTTCGTCCTTCCCGGCTTTCCTCGCAAGCCTTTAGGCCGGAGTATGCTTTTTCTGAATCTTTGCCATGTCTGACCTTCCCAAATTAAGTACCCCGAAACTCAACTACCTACTTACTGCATAACCCTTAACCACTAAATTCAACGCAAATCGAACATGCCCGCGCTGATGGTCTGCTTGAATTGTTTGTTAGCATACCCTTTCACGCATTTCGTGCGATTTAACCAAATTGACCACTTCGTGTGATAAGCTATACTCAAATTAGACTTAAGACTGTGGAGAATAGTAATGCATACACTAACAGCAAATGACGCTAAACGAAATTTTGGTGAATTGCTTCTTAATGCTCAACGTCAACCAATCAAGATCAGTAAAAACAGTAAAGATGTCGTTGTCGTGATGTCTTTACACGACTACGAAGAGCTTGAAATGATGAAAGCAGAATATCTTAAACAGTGTTTCAACGCGGCTAAAGATGATTTAGCAAAAGACAATGTCGTTGATGGTAAAGATTTTCTGAATGAGCTGTAATAAATAATATGCATCATAAACAATATAAACTAAGTAGTTTAGCTCAAACTCATTTACGTAAAGTAAAAAGCTATACCATCGATAATTTTTCCGAATTACAGTGGCAACGTTATAAAGAAATACTACTTTCTGGCTTTCAAATGGTCGCCGATAACCCTGATTTAGGACGAAGTTGCCATGAAATATACATTAACGGGTTTTACTTTCCGATTGGAAAACATACAGCTTACTTCACAAAGGAAGAGAATTTCATCCTAATCGTAGCTGTATTGGGGCAATCTCAGTTACCGCAAAATCACCTGAAATAATTAACATTTATGGGCGATGCTTTCGATTGGTAAGATAAGGCAAAACACACGGACGACGATCCGCGATGCGCTGTTGTACCATGCACGTTAATGTGCATTAAAGTGCTTAGTTCTGGTTTGAGCGAGATACAGACAATTTAAACTATCGCTTTTGAAAGAATTTAATGTCTGCTTTGAAGCCATATTTGTGAGCATCCAATTGATTGAATGCTTACAAGGAAATATTAGGGTATAGTCTTTTTATATAACCAATGGATTGGATCGTTATTGTTAAGCCGCTTAAAAAGAAACTGTGTATAAGGTCCGAGAAGCAGGCTTAGCATTGAAATAAGTAATGCCTTAATCGTCCAATCCAAACGTTCCCATCTAGTAGGGCTCCACCGATTTTGCCCACTCCATAAATATTTAACTTCCCCTATCAAGATCAAATTCCCTTGCCTAAAAGCCCCCCTTAATTCTGCACCTAACGCGGCGATCGCATCCAGCTTTCCACTGTCACGTTCGATACTATCAACACGAATAGACTTTACAGGAGTTTGAATTAAAATTGCACTTAAAGGAGTTATATTCGTTCTCTCAAGTTGTTTAGTCCTGATATTACTTACCGACAACCAACCATTTCCTCCTTTTGCAGTGAACCGAAAGGGCTGAAATGAATTTAGATTTGAATGGGTCTCACGCTTAGAAATCTTCACATCGATGGTAACTTCAGGAACTTGCATATCTCCAATGCTACTACTTGAGTCTAAATGTTTCATGCACTCATCCGGCAAAAATGTGACTGTTTCTATTTTATTTTCTACCATTATTTTTATGGTGCGCGGTTCCAAATTTATGATGTCGTTGTGGTTTTTTATGAGTAGAATGCGAATTGAACTCGTAAATACTTTGTCATAAGTCGTGAATTCCAATTCAGCTTTCTCGTTTGTGAAGTGAGTGATTTTCATACTTTCATGGTCAGATTCTTGATCAATCCAGAACATTGAACTGTCCATTTGAATACTAAAAATCCCAACTGCCTGCCGGTCGGCATTCAAATTAAGTGTAGACCCACCTCCATCAACCCAAAGCTCAAGCTTTTTTAATCCTTGTAAGTTCTTGCGTCCTGCCCTAAAAACTTCTTCGGTTTGCTCTGACGTACTACAGCTTGAGTTAACAGACAATTCTGCATCGAAAATCACATCTTTAGCTTGAGATTCCCAGATTAACTTTAAACCATTACCTCCTTCCGTGTACCAGTTTGCATAAGCACTATCAGAAACAATAGGGAGAATGGAACCCGAATAAGAGGCATCAGTTGACTGAATATTAGATTTACCATAAAAACCTGAAGCAGGTTTCCCAAGCGTAATCTCAACATTAACAGGAGTAGGGTTTAGGATGAGGCGACAAGCATAATAGAGAAAAATCGGCACTATTAATGCGCTGACCAAAACATAGATAGTGGCGAAACTAGTACGCGAATTAACGGTACCATGTGCATAGTTAAAGACAAACTCAGCACCGACGATTACAGCTGTATAAATGATTCCTAAAAGAATGGAGCCGATGACGTCAGCAATCAAGTTCTCAATAATAAAATGAGTTGAAAATTCGCCAGTCTGAACTCCAATTATAAGATCCCAACAGAACATAGTCAGAAACGAGACCACTATAAATCGAGTCAGTATCACCCTGAGGTTATTACTCTGTAAAGCAACTGCCGAAATCAAAAGGCTCATCGCCCAGTACGGCAATTCAAAACCTATAAGCAGAAAATCGGATAGCGAAGGAAATTCGATAATTGTATTGCCATATACAGAATTATAAATCGTCATGGCATCACTTTGCAGCACACCGAAAATCAACTGCTGTAGCAATGGTCCAAATGCAAGCATAGGAGCGACGAATAGTGTTAAACAAATAGTAGCTAAGGCCGAAGTTAAATCTTGTTTTATCCACCAATTTGTAATTTTATTGATCAACTGATTGATCAATTTTTTTTTTATTCCAGTCACCTTAAACCAACTTGTCCAGTAAGTCTTCAATAAAATCTCCGAGATCTTTAAAAGAGTAATGTCTAATTTTGATTATTTTGCTTAACAGGGAATACAATTGCACCAGCTAGTTAATTATTGATCAAACTACTCGCATTCCCATTATTAATCAATCGCTTGCACTTTGAAGATTTTAACTAAAATTTTTAATTGATGACGTGAAAAAGCCAAAATTCCTGTTCTGAACCCTACGGGTTAAGTATTCCATTATATCGGTAGCTAGTTGTAGATGAAGACTTCTTGAAAAAACTTAAAATGCCGGCAATTCGCAGCGCGGTTCATGACGATGTTTTGATTAAGTTAGAAAGTGGACGTCAAAATTGAGTAGGATGTAATTTCTGCTACTGGCACAATACTGACTACCAGATTTAATTCAGTTTAAATGTACTGGCTCATATCTGATCTGACAAGCTGCTATGAGCGTGATGCGGATACAACGCATCACCCGCCCAGGCAGCTGGTTGGCTTTGTGCGCACACACAAAAGGTTATAGATGCTGAAGGTCGTATGCTTGCGTTTGTTATGCGTAGTCTGCATTCGGATCAACTGCATTCTCTCATCCACTCCTTCAGTTTGATAAAGTCTATTAGACTTATCTGATGCCTGAAGTTTTTTGAGAACTCAACGGCATCATGTGAATAGTAAGAGGACGTTATCATTATTCCAGCGGTTACCTTATCGGCGAAAATGGTTCCAACTAATTCTCGGACTAGATTAACCCCAACGGGATTTTTTGGTGCATATTTTTTACACTCAACGTAATACATAAAATTACCGATATCAGTATGGTTGGCAATTATCAAATCTTTACCACCATCTCTTGTTGATTTGGTAAGGTCGACCTCATATCCACGCTTAATCATGAGTTCAGCTACCATCTCTTCAAATTGACGCGGCGTTAGGTTATGTATTGCATCGGGATTGTATTTAATTCGATCAAGAATACTTTTGTTTACGATACGAATATCATTTGAAACATAGACAAACTCGGGAGTTAGTTCTGTAATTATTTTTTCTTTCTGGTTAGAGAAACTTTTGTATTCGATGTTTTCAGTAATTAACCTGAATATTTCGTCTAGCCTATAGAGATTGTCGTTCAAATACTGAGCAACAAGCTTCAGTAAGAGAGGGTTCCCTTTGGTAAGGTTTGTTATTTTGATTAAATCTTTTTCTGGAATTCTCTTCGAAAGAGTGTGTAGCAGAAGTTGAATGGAATCGCTGCTTGGTAATACACTTAGGTGTACGTGTTGCTGAGGATTAAATTTATTTAGAAAATCTGGGAATGCCCCGACAAGGATAAATTGCTTTCTTGGGTGGTTATTTATGAATTTTGAAATTTTATCTTCTTGCCCTAATGTAAAATCGAAACATAGATCTTCGATAATGACGAGGTCTATTTCATTTCCAATAAGTGAAAACTCTTCGTGATAACGTCGAAGACTGACGACTTCAAATTTGTTTCTAAACTCGGCCTCATGCCTTCCTATGAATACACGCCATAGGCTAGTTTTACCTGTAGCGTTCTTGCCAGATATAGCTACAATTCTGTCTTTTTTCAATAAGATCGATTTATCAAGAAGTTCTAGCTCTCTTTCTCTACCGAAGAGGTTCTGATACCCGAAGTCAGAATCAAATTTCCTAAAAATCCCTTGTGTATACATATATTCCTACTCAAATGCGCTTATCAAATGGAGAATACTCATTTTTAGTAAAGAAGAATCCTTTCTATAGTGATTTCTGATTTTCAGTGCTAACCATTAACCAGCTATAATTGACCCATTTGGAGCTGCGAGTTCCGATCACTTACACGCGGAAAATGGCTATAACCCTAATAGTCACTTTAAACAACTGGACTCTTTATAATCGGTTTTACTTATTTTTCAGTCGAAGATAAAATTCAGCTGTTGGCACAAGATAAGCTGTCAGCCTTGGTTAGGCTCTACAATTAAAAGTGTCAGGTAAAGTTGAGCCTAATCCAACTTAGAACTAGGCAATGCGACGTGTCGGAGTGCGCATCGCAACAACACTTGTTACAAGCTACCTTTAAGCTAAGAGAGTTAGCTGAACGATTTCAGGCTCTTGTTTGACCCATTATATTCATCGCCAATCATATATTTTTTTGATTTTAAACTTTCATCAATATTTTTGGTTGCAAATATTAATTGAAAATCGACCTCATAGCTTGATAAGGTCTCTACTACAACTTTTTGAAAATTCTGTGACCGATTATCTTCCATTCCACCATTTTCAATACCATCTAAAACTAAAAATCGAGGCAATCGAACGTATTTCTTTTCCAGAGACACCATTAATAATGCTACGTGGAATGCGTTATTCAATAAAACTGTTCCGCTCTCTGAAAACGCAGTTTTTCCATTCACAGATACACTGTTGCCTGCAAAGTCAAACTCAACAATATTTGCATCTCTAAATTCTTTCTCCGCTCCATTGTCTTTTCGTAGTAGTGCACAGAGCTTTTCTGAAATAAGCGTGTTAATCTCTGGTTCACGCTTGAGCCTTTGCGTTCCTATTAAATCTATTCTATCTTTTAAACTATTAACTTCAGCTTGGACACTGTCTCTTTCAGAACGCAACTCAAGCAAAGAGTTATGCAATTCCGCGATCTTATCTAATGTTTGTAATTTTTCTTCTAGCTCACCTGTTTGTCGATAAAGTTCGAAAATTTGTTTTTCTTTTGTTGCGTCGACCGAACTCATTATTGCTGTTACTTTAGTTATCTGCTTACGAAAATCAGTCCTTAGTTCTTTACGTTTATTTATAAGCTCAGTTAATTGTGATTTTTTATTTACCAATAACTTTTCGGACTCTCGAAGCTGAATTTCTATCTCATTTTTCATTCTCAACAGGCTATTAGATTTATCTTTTGAATCAATTGGGTCACCACATAAACAGCAACAGTCTTTGGCTTTTTCTTTTAGCGGCTTATGACAACTTGGGCAAGAAGAAAATTTAAATCCGCCCATCAATCCTTCAACTTTTATTGAATCTGTTAATGCACATTTTTTATCCAGAAGTTCTGAAACAAAATCTTCAGAATCTAAAATATTGTAATTTAGCTGTTGTATTTCAGTTTCTACTTCAAGCAATTTACTCCGAATTGCTATACTGTCTTTTGCAGATGTCTCTGTCTCCTTCTTTTCCGAATTGTATGACAAGAAAGATTCATCTTTGATATTCATAATTTCAACATTAATTGAAGCTATTTCATTTAAAATTGCATTTTTTTGTTCATCTAAAGTACTATAATCTGCTCCAAAAGAAGTCTTTCCAACCACTGATTGGATAGCCTGAAGCTTAGCTACTATCTTTTGTAATTTTTTCTCCTCCTCAACAAGCCTTATTTTTGCTTCATACAACTCATTGTCATAGAGACCTAATAGATATTTACCTACAGACTCTCTTTTAAAAGCGGAATCGAATGGTTCATTGTTAAAAATTGCGCGTGAGGTGTTTGACTGATCAGCGTATAGGAGTCTATATATCTGGTGTAAAGTTATATTATTGTTGTTTGCATCTGCTTTTGCTTCGGGTATACCAAGTACTTCAAACATCTGTTGTGAAAAACTTGGCTTACTTCCAATTGCGTATGGAAAGCTAACCCAATTTGTAACGGGAGAACGCAATGCTGTATCCATATCAGAAAAACAAAAATCCATTGATTGCTTTTCTGTGCCGTTATTTTTACGTCTGATTGTTAGAGCATTACCATTTATTGTTAGCCCTACAAATATGTTGTCACATTGACCTGCTTCATCTTTCCAGTTTGGAACTTCGTATCCCAACCCATACATTAGAAGCTGAATAACAGAAGTTTTACCAGAACCATTGTGACCGAATAATACATTTATTCCAGAATGGAAACTCTCATCAAAAGCGACTAAAGAACCTCTCTTTACATAAAGCCTATCCACCATCAAGGTCGGTTTAATTAACATCGTATTTATAATCCATTAAGTTTGTTATCTTTTTCAATCCATCAGACCCCGCGATTGAAATCGGAGTCAAATTAGATACAATGAAATTTATTGCTTGACTAGATATGCTATTTACTTTTGATTCAGCCAGCATCTTCAATCCTTCAGGTATATTCGCAAGCGCAACGCGATATTTAGAGGTATCACTATCTAACTGTAAAACTCCTATTTCAACAAAACGCTCAATAACGATGAAATGCATCTCTTTCATTGCATTAAAAAGGCCCTTTGGATCAAAGTTCTGATATCGATTTCTATAATTCTTAAATTCTTTCCTTTCAATAAATTTATCTCTTGGCACTGATAACTTTTCAATATGCGCGGGATTTGCAATTAAAAAGTCAAACAGTCGCAGTGCTTCACTCTCGACCGTTTCCGTCTTCCAGGAAATTAGCAACGATGTCATTCGCAGTAACGAATGATTTGCATCTAACGCTTTGTTGTATAGAAGCATTATTTCCACTCCAAGTGGCAGTTCCCAGTTAGGAAATAAACCATTCCATTGATCTGGCGGTTATAAATTTCTAAAACGTTTTCACCGAGATGAGCTTGAATTTCTTGCTCTAAGTGAGTTCGAAACAGTAATTTGAGAGCGGATTCCTCTCTTACTGTTAATAATTCACTTTTAATTTTTGCGTTGAAAATTGACTCGACCTCAGCTAGCAAATAAGTAATGATTTTTTGTGCAGATTTATAGTGTTGATTTCGAATAATTAACTTACTAACTTCTTCTTTAAGCTGCTCTCCCGCATCGATAACATAAGAAAAGCCAGCTTCATTGAGCTTTTCTTTTAGATCTCTAATGTCATATTTCTCATTGCTGTAGTGAGTCAGCTCATCGATAATCACGTGAGTTAATTCTTGATTTGATTTTTCCTCAACATACCTCTGAGAAAGCAATTCCATTTGCGTTGGTGTGGGTAGCACGTTAGTGATCTTGTCCCGTCCAACAACATCTCCACCCGCCCTGATATTTCTGAACCAATTCAACATCTACTTTTGAACCTTGTCTCTACCGACGACGTCACCACCAGCTTTCACATTTTTAATATTACTCTTGTTACCACCATTAAAGTTCAAAGCAACCCTAATTCCAAGGCCTAACACAGCTAAAACAGCTACCACAATCAAGCCAATTGTCATTAAATTATCCATGCTTCCCTCTCAATTTTTTTTATTTAACCCTAAAGTCAGCCATAATTTACACTGTCTATCAATTTAGCAGGAGGCTCAGCACCCGCAAGTCGAGCATTTATTTCGTTTGTTTAGAGTCTTACCCATAGAAAACTAACGATATTGTTCCTGTTTTTCAACATATTTCTCTGTCCGATTTAAAATCGTATTCAAAAAAATATATTGAGACAGTCTGCTAATTACTCGTAGCATGACCACAGAGTATTTTATATGGTGGCTCAATTTGGAAAAAATTAAGCAAAACGAAAGAGATAAAAGTCCGCTTTTGGCACAAAGCTTCTCTATAACGATGCACGTTAATGGTCATTAACGTGCATAGCTGCCTTTCTACGTAACAAAATAAAAGACAATGATTTTAAATGTAAAATGTTTTTTTCTAGGTCAATTTCGATAGATTGCCGTGTCGAGATATATCTCTTAAGATAAAAATTTCTGTAGGTTCTAGAATGAAATTATCCTCAATTATAAGTAATTAATTTTATTAATTACTTATAAAGATGTATTTTTCTATCAAAAATCATTAGTATTTTTAAAAAATATTTCCGATGTTAAACTACTAAAATTTTTGAAATATTACTTAACATTACAAAAAACACCTATAAGGAATAGGTTCAATTGTGAGTTTTTTCTTAATTAACTCACGTGTATCAAGATAAATTTTTGATTGCCCCTGCCAGACAACCTTGGTTCGCCCGTCATTTAATTTAATCACTTGCAGAGCAATACCATTTTTTCGGCCTTTCAGTAAAAGTGCATTAGCGTTTTCAGGATTATTAAATACTCCAATTTGAAGGCATAGATTTGGTTTAGTTGATGCAGTGTGATTATTAGGTGTCGAAGTACTGTGAATATTTTCAGTTATTTTTACTGATTTTTGGGCGATAGGAACCAAACGATTATTCGGCAAAACAGGTGCTGGTTCTGGACTATAAAATGGTGCAGCACCCCAAGTCCAGTGAAGTCCGGCTCCAGTAAATGTTCGACTACTAATATCTCCGTTACCAGCGGTAGCTGTAATGTTAAAAACAAAACTTAAATTTTGATAAAAATTCCAACCTAGTTCAAGTCCTGCAGAGGGGCTTCCTTGGTATTTACTCAATAGTTTATATTCATAGCTATCGTCTACCGTTAGCTCGGTAGTAGACATCTCATAGCCAAGGCTAGGCTGTATCCAAAAATCAAAAGTTGGCTTCCAATGGTAACCTATGGCAGTGCGAACAGTTTTGTAAGGCAAATAAAATTCATCATTAAATTTATTGAACTTGATATCGCCAAAATTGTTATAACCCAGCTGAATAACTAGATCATTTTGAAATCGATAATCAGCTTGCACATAAACCGAAGCTCGATTTTTGGTGTCGCTGCTAAAACGTGACCCGATTTCTACTGAGGTTTGCGCAAAGCTCGGAATGGAAACCAATAAAAAACATACAAGCATAGACTTAGACATTTTACTGCCCCCGCCAATGAGGTCCACCATATAGGACAGATACTCGCCCTACTTGTGTACCACTAGCATCCGAGATAGAGCGATGTGTCGAAAATTCCGGTGAGCCTACTGCAAGATCAGTAAATCCATCGCCGTTAAAATCTGAAGCTCCTGAAAACGTGAGTCCAGTACCATCACCTATTCCATTAGTCGCAATTACTTCATTATCGCGGTAAAAACCCTTAAGTTTTGTTATCTGCCTTTGCTTCGCAAATTCAATGGTATCGAGATTAATGGTTCCACCTAGCAGTTTGTTTCCCCACAATATATACAGTGAAGAGTTAGACATTCTAATGTAATAATCTTTTGGCAGACTAAGATTTGATGGATAGTCTGGATGACCATGTCCACGAATAGCCAAATCGCCGACCCCATCACTATTCAAATCACCAATACCCTCAACACGAGAAAGCCACTGACGCTCAATACCATTTTGCTCGATAATTAAACCGACTTTTTTACTGCCAATATCGGTATTACCGGCAAGAAATTGCTTTAGTTCATTGAGAAAAGAACTGATATTACTCATATTCATGGCCTCACCAAATTTGATGTAAAGCTTATTTTTCGCTGCAAATACAAACTCACCAAATCCATCACCATTTATGTCAGCAATTTCTACAACGTTTTTTAGCTCTGGGACAATCTCTAGCAGGTCACTAATTGGATGATTCATAAGATAAATTCCATCATTCTTTTTAACGAGAAATAGTGGAGTCTTACTGGTTGTAGCGGTTCTATACGCAGAGCGTGATCTTGTAAAATCATCCCACTCATTTGGACTGAAAATCAGAGAGTTTGTAGAGTTAATTTCTATAGTGTCCAATCCAGAATTCGTAGTAATCGGAACAATATATTTATTAATTTGTGCGCCCTTTGCATGCGATATTGCAATATGGGGTTCACGATCAGCAAAACCATTTACAAACATTGAAAAGTTGTCTGATTCATTTTGATAATGAGGAAAACCTAAGCCACTTATAAAATCTCCAACAAAAGGTGCAATTCTGTCAGCATTGACGCCATCAAATTGAAGTAGCGTTTTTCTTCCAGAATAACTTTTTACCGTTTGTGGGCTCAGAAACTTCGGAAACAACGACGAGCCGTATAAAATCGTTCCAGAGTTTGTGATTACATCATCTATACCATCTAAATCGATATCAGAAAGTGGGAACGCCATTTGGTCAAGAAGAATCACTCGAGAGTTGAATTCTCCAGAAGGTTGAAATAAATCATTACTAACTAGATTTCTTGTTTTGTCTTTTGCACCAAGTAAGACAAAAAGTTTGGGAGGTCCCATGAATGATGAATATGACGATATAAACAATTCATCCATACCATCACCGTTAAGATCGCCGAAACCTGAGAGTGCATTTCCCATATATTGGTGGCTATGAGTCTCGGCGGTGATGTGAAAACCATAGTTATGAGATATGTTTGCTTGTGAGTCTAAAACGTTAAGTGAAATTTCACTTGGGGTAACACTGACTTTTATTGGATAAACTGCACTTGCTCCAAACTTATCCGCAGCCTTAATCTTAAATTCGTCCGCGCCAAAATAGTCGCTGGTGGGAGTATAGTTTAAGACATTATTTTCAATTCTCAATGTTCCGGATGGTCTTGCGGTTTCCATAACCTCAACAGTAAAGGAATCGTCATCTGGGTCTGAAATTTGTCCAGCTAAATCAATTTTCCATGGTAAACCGGATAGCGTTGTCAATTCTTTGACAAGTAAAATTGGTGGAGCATTCTTAACCGTAACTTGGATTCGGCCTTCCGCGATTGGACCATTCTCAACTTCGGCAATGTAACTTAGGGTAAATTCGTTAGCTTGGTAATTAAGTGGTGTTACTTTTAATTCACTATTATCAGTAACTTCGAGCTTTAGCGCTGGATGTTCCGAAACAGATTTAAGCTTTAAAGGTCTATTTTGGCTTACGGAATCATTAGCTAATGGATTGATAGTTATAGATTTTTCCCGACCAATAACCAAAGTGTCGGGTTGTGTAATTATTGAAATTTGAGTATTAGGATTTGAGACCTCGACTTCAACATTATCCCCACATCCACTAGCTGCAAAAAGAAAAATTAACATTAATCCGGAATTTTTCATTGTTTAATTCCCTTCTTCATATGTATCTGACCTTAAATCAAGAGAATACAGCAAAGTACATACCAACATTTGTCTCTAAACAGATAGGTAAAGAGTTTTCCATGTTTCCATTAATGGTTCAAGCATTTAGGGGAATGCATGCGAATAAGTAGTTAAACCTTTGCTAAACGAATACCTGCAAAAAGTGATTTGACGAAGAGAAACGGTATTTGCATGAAGATTTGTGATTGCGAATTAAAACTCGCAAATGGAATATTTTTACAGACTTTCCGAAAGGGTTTAGAAGATGCACGTTAATACCTATTAACGTGCATTGCTGCATTTGCTATTAATAAAAATAAATATAGTTTTCGAAACCTGTTAATCATAATCACTTTTACTGATTTAATTGCTTTTGAAGTGCTCTATTAGTGTGTCAATCATCACCATGGCACCTTTACTTAAAACATGTCTATTTGACAGAACTTTAAAAGCGAAACCATTTTTCTTCAGCAGCTCAAGAGCTTCTGACGCGTTCTTCAGCTTCAGCGCTTGGATAATATTGATCATATCTTCATGGTTGTCGATAAGCTCTAAATCAGCGTTGGCAATTCCTTGAATTGGATCACCAAGCGTTGCAAGAGATTGCTGACGTTGAGTCGCGATTTTCGCAAACAAACTCAATATAGCCATGATTTTTAAACTTGACTCATCAAAGTTGTCGTCAATTTCATCAATTTCGCTCAAGGCTTTGATGTAAAAATACTCGCCTTGTGAGTCATGCGTTAATTTGTAACCTATGTGCAGATAGAGAAGTTCATAGTGTGTTAGATTTTCTATAAGCTCATTGTATAAATTATTTTCAACAAAACTTGCACTTGATTCCCTATAAATCTTCTTGTTGATAACGCATTTACTGCAAAATAATTTATAAATCTGCCTAGATATCTCAGAATTCACTCTAGCGAAACTCGATGGCTCTTCTAACATTTGACTAAAACCTTTTTGCTATTGTGAAACACTCGTAATGTGTCGAATTTTGTATCTGACTTTATATTCATCATCTTCTATTTCATTGAATAGACCTTCAGACTCAACGATAAAATCATTATTCTTAATGACTCTGGTAATAATAATAAAAATATCCGGCAACGAAAACCCTTCAATTTTATCCTTAAGCGACTGTACTGCATGAACGATGAAGTCTTGATTTAATGGCCACTGATATTCTGAAATCCATGACTCCAGCTTTTCTTGATATTCAAGTCTGCTTCTGTTTTCACGATTGACCACTTCATCAAACACATCACTACTTTCATGGAACTGTGCTGCATCCGTTCTTGATGAAAGTTCGTTTAAAACAACGTTAATAAAAGCTTGGGTACGTTCTAATCTCATCGGAGATACACGAGTAATGGCTTGAATCGGATGCCTTAATCCAAGTTCTTTCAGGTGTTCAAACTTTATGAATTTGTTACGTTGATCTCCGCTTAATGTGTTTTCAAAAGCTGAGCGAATAATAAAGTATGCTTTTTCGATGGCGCTATGCTCTGCAATAGCTGTACTCGTTTTTTGAAGAAATGTGTTTACGTGAGTGGCTACACGTTTGATTGGTTCAAACAGATCAAGGCATTGGATTTGGTATGCATTCATTAACGAAGCGGAATCAACATCACCAATTGCATCAAATGAACTGTAGAATCGCCCAAGAATATAATAAATTCCATCTCCACTTTCGTAACGAGTGTCCTGATTAAGAAAAATACTGAGAGGCTTGATTTCTCGCTCGTAAAGATGGCTTGCATGCTTATACTTTTCGCGGATGAGCTCCATTCTATTTTCTTGAGTGTACTCACTAATAACTTCTTTTTCGAATACATCACCCACACGCTGCAGTTTGGAAATATTTGCCCGAATCGTCCCAAGAAGCTCAGCTACACGATGAATAATTTCAGAAGTCCACTCAATGTAATCATTCGTCCCTGGTGTAACCGACAACTGTTTACTCTCAAATTCCGCTTGTATTGACCACAATGGAGCCATAGATGCTTTAAGCGCGATTGATGTAAGAGGCCTAAATAGGCTTATTTCGCAAAGTCTAAAGACATCAATAATTGCAGTACTAAACCATAATTTTGTGACTCCGTTGGTTACTCGAATGTCATTGAGTATTTTTGCTTGAAGCAGATTGTCGCAATCAAATACTAACCCTATAGTTTTTCTCTCTTCTCTGGTCAGGCCCTGTTGGTGCTCAGTGACGACACGATAGAAATTTGATTTGGAAACCGCCTGCTCAGTATTTTTATCAATTTGCCGGATCAGCTGAAACATGATTTCTCGATATTTCAGTAAATGAGACAGTGTTTCTACTGTGTTGAATCGTTTTGCGATTTCAACGCTCACATATCACCTCCAAACAGCGGAGCCTGGGCAGTAATTTTCTTCGTCACGGTCTCAATGTTTCGGCTAAAACAGACATTTCGGCGTTGATTGCTATAGGGCTCAGATGTCAACAATTCATCCATGAGCAAGATATTTTTAAATGGTGCAGTTACATCGCCACTTTTACCATGAACCGTCACACCAATAAGTTTCCTGCCCCTAGAATTAAGATCATTAATAAGGCCAGAGAACTGCTCACTGCTCACACTGCCAATTTCATCCATAATAACTGGGAATTGAACTGAAGCATTTTCATCATCAGAAAGTTGCTGAATAAAGATCTCACAAAGGTGCGTGTTAATGAGCATCTTTGTACTATTCGACTGCGCTTTGCTATCCCAGCTCTCATCGAATTTCTTTGTTTCATATCCTGCTGATTTTATTACATTTTCCATTCTGAGGATTTTGTCTGTTTGATTAACTGCGTCTGATTCTAGAAAGTTTCGTAACCTGGTATACCATTCTTCTGGCAAAGTTCCATCACTACTCAAGTCGTCATATTCTCGCCAGCTGTTGACCAAATCCTCAAAGAACGGATGCAGCGACACACTTAAGCGCACAGACTCAAGATCATTAATAGCCGCATGAGATAAATCCTCATTAATCTTTTTAATAAACAGATTGACCCTATCACGAGTTTTATCAAGCCTTTCAAGCCTATTTCTAAAATGCTCATTGTGAGTTTTAACAGCTTGATCAAGTACCTTGGTATCTTCGTTGAGGAGGGCATATTTATGGGCAAGGGAATCGAATAAGCTAAAAATAGCATTGTCATTTGAATTACCAGTAAGCAAACCGAACTCATCCTCGATCAAACGACGGGTTATCATTAGAATTAAGCCAGCTTTGACTTCGTCTTTCGCTCTTTTTATTGATTCTAGTAATTTTGATAGGTGTTGAAGCTGCCCTTCACATTCTTCAGTAAATATGAAACTATTATCTACACTAACTTCGGAAAGCTTGATCTGTATTGAAGGAAATCTCTCTATAAGATTAAATTTCTTTAAGATGATATCAACATTCGTTTGCTTGTTTTGTAAATCGTTTCTAATAGATTCTATTTTGCTTAATTCATCATTGCAGTATTGATATTCAATCTGTAGTGTATCCGAAGCCAGTTTAAAATTAGCCAAAAGTTCTTGGTGATGGTTAAATTCAACATTTCGTTCAATAAGGCTTTTTTGATTGTGGTCAAAATCAATTAAGTTTGTTAAATCAACATGATTTGCTCTGATCCGCTTATTTAGCTCTTCAATCTTTTTTACAACAGAAAACCTGTCACTGATATCAAACTGAGCCAGTTCCAATATATCCCGGTTAAGTTGCTTGATTTCTGCTCTTAAATTATCAATTCGTACAGTCGTGTCTTCTTCATTAAATACTGTGAAATATGGAAAGCTCGTATCGAAGAATAGCAAAGAAGAGTTAGATATTTTAAAAAGTGTCGCAAATTGACTAATCGATTCGACTTCAATCTGGGACAGCTTCCGTTTAGGGTTGGCGTTCGCTAAACCTTTATTAATTGATGCCAAAATTCGGACAGATTGTTGGTCTATCTGATTAATGAGGCTAAATTCTCTCTTTTCACTTCTTTCAATCAGCTGTTTAAGTTCAGACTCCTTTAGCTCAACGTTACTTTTGTAAATCCCTAGTCGTTGACGTTTTTTGTCCCCATCATTGTAAGCTTCGAGATCGGCTGTGTCTTTTTCCAGCTCCTCTTGAAGTATTTCTATGACTTCAGCTGTGGACTTCCCGAAATAACTCGAAATGATTGCGGATGCTTTATCAATTTTATTCGAAATGACTTCGATTTTCTTTTTAACGTCTGCAACTGTTCGCTCTTCGAATTCACAATTTTTCGTATTAGTTTGAAACTTGGATTTAGCTTTAGTTTGTTCATCCTTTACTTTTTGCAAATTGACAGACATGTCGTGCAATTGAACGTTATTTTTTTTATAAATCTCGTTTATATTTGCATAAAGTGATGCGAATTGAAGCTCTGCTTCCTGCTCTTTTGTGAGCGTTTGGAATTTTTCCTGGAGCTGAAGAAACGCGTGCTCATTGCTTCTGAAAAGCTCTAGCTGTTCGCGACGTCTTCGAAGATCAGCCTGCTCGGATATAATTGAGTCAATATCAAGAGCGAGAATATTATCATCCTGATCGCGAAGTTCAATCGCCGTTGCAGTCATTAATCGAAGCGATCGCTCGTCTTGATTAAACAGCATCTTCACCAAAGCCCTTAAAGAATCAATAGAGTTTTGCTTGGTTTCTTTTAGCGGGAAAATAACAAAAGGGCAGCTATCTGGTTTTAAAATGTCTGCTGTGTAAAGCGCTTGTGTCAGTTGTTCATACTGACTGTACTGCTTTGTATTGGAGTTTATTTTATTAAGTTCAGCTAATAATTTTTGACCAGGAAGAAGCTTTGGCTTTCCTCCTGCTTGTTTTTTATCTTTATCCCAAAAAAGGTGCTCTATTTCACTGTATGGCTCTGGTATGAAACATCGCTTAAGGCCGTAATCATTCCCTCTTGAAATTACCTGGCAATGCACTTGTTTTCCACCACCCAAGAGCAGGTGCTCAACTTCCAATATCAGCCTACTATCGTCTGAAGGAAAATAGTGGTCAAAAATTTGGTCTTTCGTGAAATAAGGATCTGATTCTCCTTTACCTGATATAAAGCCAAATTTTGCATCAGAGTTTTTTAGGTTAAGTTCAGGCAATAAAAAGAAGCGAACTGCATTCACAATGCTAGTCTTACCTAAATTACCACTTCCAAAAATGACAAGGTTATCGTCAAGTGGTATTTCTGCGTATGCAAACTTAGCCGAATTGACAGCAATAATTCTTTTTAAAATGACTGAAAAATTTTTATTCACTAATCATATTCCCTAGTAGTGCCTCTTGCTCAAGCACCCCTCGACCATTCTCTAGTAATGCAACCATTTCAAAAAAACCAAGGCTATTTGCCTTTGCAAGTGCCCGTGTAAATTGAGCCTGGTCAGGTTTTCTGCAGTATGGAGCATAGGAAGGTAAGTTAGCAGGCATGCAGAACTCAATTTTATCCCCAAGATCACGTGCAAGCGTTTCAAATATTTCAAGACCCGCCAAATCGTAATCAGGGCAGTAGTAGATTCTTTTAAAAACACTCAGTAACCGGATAGCTTGCTTATGAGTTATTCCTTTGCCGCATGACCATACAATAATTGTTTTTTGGGAAAGAATATTCAAGCCTATTGCTTTTAAAAAAGCATCACTAAAAGTAAAGCATTCACTATTTTCTATTAGAACAACGTCTGTTTCTGGAGAGTCTGGCCAATCGTGTATGAGCGACGTTGTCGGTCCACAAAAAAATGCGCCGTGATAAACCGGTTGTTTTAAAGTTTTATATACGAAATAAGCCGAGTTAGTACCATGCTTATGAGTGTCATTTAATCTGATGGCTGCGTCTGTACGCGATGCTGATGGTTCAGTTGCAAGTACCAGCTTTTCTAATAGCTCTTGGTTCACAATATTTATTTTGTAATTGTCACCCTTTACATGAACGAGTTCACCTATTTGATTTATCTGGCAACCCTGCGACTTCAGAAGCTCTTTTAAATGATGTGCGTTAATAGACTTCCCTTGTCTTATGTTAATCAAGTATCTGTATAAACTCAAAAAATCATCCTTGTTAACCAACTATTTAATAATGCACGTTAATATACATTAACGTGCATTGTTCAAAACTATTGTTTTAAGCCTGAAATCAGCTTCACAGATCTGCTCTATAGCCTCTGCTTCAAAACTCGCCTGCCTGCAGCACACGAATAATAACGTAGCACACCGCCTGCACCTTTAACAGAAACTACCCTCCAAAAACACCTGAAAAAATGAAAATATTTTGTTAAATCAACGCGGTTAAACAAGTGAAGTCTTAAGTAGATTGACAACCCGCCATTCCGTGCGATCATTGGCTGTGTATTTATACAGTGGTGTTTTTATGGCAATTGAGTTTATCCGTGTGTCTGAGGTTCGCTCAAGATTGGAGCTGCCGTTATTTGTCAGTAAGGTTTCAGCTGGTTTCCCATCACCAGCGCAGGACTATGTAGAACAAACGCTTGATCTTAATGAGCTTTGCATAAAGCGACCTGCAGCAACGTTCTTCGTTCGTGTCGATGGTGACTCGATGATTGATGCCGGTATTTTTTCTAATGACATTCTAATCGTCGATAGATCGGTTAAACCTGCGCACGGTGATGTAGTAGTTGCTCAAGTCAATGGTGAGTTTACGGTCAAGGAGCTGTGTTTACGGCCTATACTGATGCTGGTTCCACGCAATAAATCGTTTGAACCAATCTCTTTTGCTGACGAGTCTGAACTTCAGATATTTGGTGTTGTGACCAATGTTCTGCGGCAGATGAATCGTTGGTCAAAAGGTTGAAAATGATGGAAAAAGTGTTTGGATTAGTAGACTGTAATAACTTTTATGCTTCCTGCGAAAAACTTTTTCGTCCTGACCTGGCTGATACACCTGTCGTTGTTCTTTCCAATAATGATGGCTGCGTTGTTGCGCGTTCCAAAGAAGCTAAAGCTTTGGGAATTAAAATGGGTGTTCCGTATTTTCAGATCCGTGAACTGGTCGAAAAGCATGGAGTAGTCGCTTTCTCGTCGAATTACGCACTCTATGCAGATATGTCGTCAAGAGTGATGACTACGCTCGAACAAATGACACCGTCAGTTGAGGTCTACTCGATAGATGAAGCGTTTGTGGATCTGACCGGCATTTCATCATGTTTAGATTTGAGTGAATTTGGCCAGCAGATTAGAACAACCATCAGTGATTGGATTGGTATTAAGGTATGTGTTGGTATCGCACCGTCTAAAACACTCGCAAAACTAGCTAATCATGCGGCTAAAAAGTGGAGTAAAGCGAATGGTGTTGTTGATCTGACTGACAGAGTACGACAACGTAAATTAATGGCGTTATTGCCGGTGAGTGAAGTGTGGGGAATTGGGAACCGCATTACTAAGCGTCTTAATGAAATGCATATTTATACTGCATTAGATCTTGCCGATGCGCCAACCAAACAAATTCGCAGTCTATTTTCTGTAGTGGTTGAGCGAACCGTGTGTGAGTTAAACGGTGAGTCGTGTTTAAGGCTTGAAGAAGTCGCCGATAAAAAGAAAGAAATTGTTAGTTCCAGGGCTTTTAGTGAGCGTATTACTGATAAGACTTTAATGCTGGAAGCAATTTCTGAATATGTGCATCGGGCATGTGAAAAATTACGCTCGCAAAAAAGCTATGCTAAGCAACTGACTGTATTTGTCCGAACCAGTCCATTTAGCGATCGGCAAAACGATCCATATTATGCCAACTCTGTATCTGGCCAGCTAATCTACCCAAGTAACGATACTCGTGATTTTTTGCATTTAGCGGCTGAGCTTTTAACAAAAATTTGGAAAGATGGTTATCGTTACACTAAATCAGGTGTCATGCTTGCCGACTTTCATGATAAAGGTATCAGACAACAATCGTTATTCGCCGATGAAACTGGTACAAAATGTAACTCTGCTTTGATGGCAGTGATGGACGAAATTAATCAGCTGCATTGTAGAAACTCTATCTACTTTGCAGCCAAAGGTACTCAGCAAAACTGGTCGATGAAACGAAATTTACTTTCACCTGCATATACAACTTGCTGGTCGGATATTCTGAAGGTCAAATATTGATATTCTCAATATTCATACGGCAGCAGGCAATTCAAAAATTGCATAAAATTAAATCGGATTTTATCCTATAGTCTCCAAGGAAAGAGAATCAGCGAGCGCTACCTTGGTTACTTGTGAGTGTTGGATTTTTATTTTTAACGACTCACAAACAGCTACAATCTCATCGATTTTAGCAACTATCCTATTCTGTTCATTCAACGGTGGGATAGGTATTGGAGCTACACATAAATTAGCTTGTGTAATATTGACCTGACTTGACGCCATTCCAGATTTTGCACTTTCTAAAAATTTCGCAGTTGCACCAGCGTTTAAGCAAAGAGTAATAAATCGACCACTAATACCAATTTCTACTGGATGAAACCTTATAATTTTGTCTGAAATCATTAGCTTTGGTCTGGTTCTTTGAACAAAGCAAGAAATTCCAACTCTATTCATAGGACCTGCTCTGGTAAATAAAATATCGCCGGTTTTTACTTCAGCATCTGGTCTTGGATTCAAATTTTTGGGAAGTTCTTTATTTTCAAATTCCAAGTATTGCATTACTTGCACAGAGGTTGTCTTCAACACTCCCCAAACGTCATCAGAAGGCGAGTTATTTGCTAGGCAAGCAGGGCTCCATCCTGAATCCATACCTGTAGTTACAGCACCTAGTTTTACCCACTCCCACGCAACAGGTAAATCAAACGGTTTTTCCTCATCGGAAATAGCTTGCAATGGTTTTTCTTTTTTTATTTTACCTTCTTTGAGCATCTGTGCTTTTTCAGCTGCAATCTTTTTTAGGAGTTCGTTGGCTGGTTCGTCGTTTGGATCTTGTGGGACGAGTTTACCCATTACTGCGAGTTGTAGGATGGTTTGTTTTAGTTGGTCGATGCTGTCTTCAGTGGTGAATAAGGTGTCGAAGTGCTCGTCGATGCGTTGCCAGTTTGCTTGTAACTCTTGGTGATCTTTGCTGTTGGTTAACGTGGTGAGTAGAGCTTCAACCAATTGTGCATGCGCAGCAATATTGTCTGTTTGCGCTTGCTCTAACTCATCGCAGAAAGCCATTAATTCATCAACTTTTGTAACTATACGGTTTTGTTCTGCTAGAGGAGGTATGAAAACCGGGATTTCTTTTAGTTTCGAGGATTTCACGCCAGTCGCAGTCATGCCAGTTGCATTCGCATCTAACTGTTCCTGAAATCCTTTCGACATTATGGCTATGCGAAGAAACTTTGCTAACTTAGGATCATGAAGCTGAAAACAGATTACCCTTTGCGCAAGTGCAAATTTTTCTTCTATATCAATAACCGCAACATTTCCTAAAGGTGCTTCAGTCGTAAACAGAAGATCATTAAGTTTTGGGTAACCACGCGTCATCCAATCTTGATACTCGATCTCAGTTATATACTCTCTTGGCTCACGGTCTATGTACCCGAATCGAACGTTTTTGGCTGTAATCAGAGGAATACCTTCTGCTACTTTTGTTGGAGTTTTCCCTCTATAGTCAATAAATTTTGCAAGATTTCCGAGCCTCGCAAACTCCCAACCATTTGGTAAATCGATGTAGTATTCACTTTTATCAATGAATTCGTTGGCCGAAGTTTTTAACACTCCCTCCTTCTCAAGCCTCTTTTTTTCAATCTCTATTTTCGACAACAGCATGATAGCTGGTTCATCAGTTGGTTCTTGAGGAACCAACTTGCCACGAACCGCCAGTTCTAAAATCAGTTCACGTAATTTCTTAATACCGTATAAATCCAACTTATTGCTGCTACCACGACCTGCAGCGCTGCGAGTTTTATACGCTGATGTCCAAATATCTAAATGCTTGGTAATTAATTGTTCTGCGCTCATGCGTTTTTACCTTCAAGCGCTGCACTTAAAATACTTTTGAGCTGGTCGCGTAAGGTCTGGATTTTCGCTTGTTGCTCGGCATATGTGGCCAATAACTCTTCTGGATCGTGACTTACTTGCTCTACTACATGAGGGTTTTTGATATCGAGGTTGTAGTTTCGGGCAACAATCTCTTCAAGTGACACTTTCCACGCTTGTTTGGTTTCGGCACGGTTTTTACGTAACGCTTTAGCAGATTTTTCTTTACCTTCGCCCCACCAATCAGCACAAACGGCAAAATCTTCCAACTTCATTGGTTTGGTTTTGTTAAAAGCTTTTACACCAGCTGGTAACGGTAATTCGTAATACCAAACTTCTTTCGTTGGTGTGCCTTTTTCAAAAAACAAGATATTGGTTTTAATACCAGTGTAAGGGGCAAATACAGAATTAGGTAAACGCACGACAGTGTGCAAATTACAGCTATCTAACAGTAGTTTTTTAATTTTGGTTTTAACACCTTCACCAAATAGCGTACCGTCCGGTAATACCACTGCAGCACGGCCTTTGTCTTTTAACACTTCAATAATCAGCTGCAAAAAAAGATCGGCGGTTTCACGTGTTTGCAGATCAGATGGGAAGTTTTTCTCAATACCATCTTCTTCTGTTCCACCAAAAGGCGGGTTGGTGATGATGACATCTTTTTGCTCGTCGTCGTCCCAACTGGATAATGGCCTATTTAAGGTATTGGCATGTTTAACCTGCACCGGTACTTCGATTCCGTGTAGCAGCATATTGGTAGTACAGAGCAAATGCGGTAATTGCTTTTTCTCAACACCATGAATTTGCTGTTGCAAGGTGGAGTGATCTTCGGCTGTTTTTACATAATTGTTTTTGACGTGGTCAAAGGCACAACTTAAGAAGCCACCGGTGCCACAAGCAGGGTCAAAAATTGATTCACCTAATTGAGGATCGATCATTTCAACAATAAAACGTGTTACGGCACGAGGTGTGTAAAACTCACCAGCATTTCCTGCGCTTTGTAAGTCTTTTAAAATTTGTTCGTATAAATCACCAAACAAATGCCGTTCGGCGGAATTAGTAAAATCTATTTCGTTGAGTTTATTTATCACCTGGCGTAACAAGGTGCCATTTTTCATGTAGTTAAAAGCATCGCTAAAGGCTTCTTTGGCGACAAAACCACGTGGATTGGTTTGGATATTGGCAGTCAACTCTTTCAGCGTTGGAAATAAGTCGTTGTTGACGAAGTTTAATAATTCTTCACCGGTAATACCTTCCTGATCAGCTGCCCAATTACGCCATAAATATTGGGTTGGAATTGGTGCGCGATAAGCGTCTTCTTGTTCAAATTCTAAGTTTTCTTCCTGCGCGTCAAAGATTTTTAAGAATAATAACCATGAAAGTTGACCCAGGCGCTGTGCATCACCATCAACACCGGCATCTTTACGCATAATGTCTTGGATGGATTTAACTACGGATGAAATAGACATGTAACTTTTAACTCTTCTTTTGATACCTGTCTGAAACAGGTATGACGGTAAATGGCATTAGGCGCTGGCTTGCTGTTCGCTATAAATAGCTGCTTCTAACTCGGTAATAGCGAGATCGTATTCTTTTTTGCTACCAAAGGCACTCTTTACAATTTCTTGCGGTGTGCCAAGTTGATCTAAAGGCTTTACCTTCAACACGTTAATGGTTTCAATTTCACTGACGCCAATGTCAGCGTATTTATCCAATAGGGTGTTCAATACCTTTTGCGCGGATTCAGAATACTTGGTGAAGTAATTACGTTTTTTAACGTTGTCTGCACGTTCGCGACGTGTCAAAGCAGGTTGGTCAAAGGCGACGTGACAGATTAAATCAAATGGATCTAAATCTCGGCTGACGTCGTCTTCTAATGCTTGCCAAATAACACCTTCAGCCGCAAGTTCTTCAATGATGGCTTGTTTACGATCTGTCGATTGCCATGTTTTGACAAAGTCGTTTAACGAGGCAAACTGCTTTTTGATGGTATTGCGTGTGTAATCTTTAAAGGATTCTGTGACTAACTTGCCATCGGTATCGTAATACTGCACACGTTCTGCAATTTTCGTTACAGTGACACCAGAGACACGATATTTCACGTAACGCTTACCGTCTTCATCTTCAAACTCACCATCGTCACCTGAAGGGTAATTGGCATCAGGTTCATTCACTGCGTTTTCTGATTCGGTGTCTTGCTCAGCTTGCTCTTCGTCTTGCTGCTGTTCGATACTGGCCAGTTCATCATCGAAGGTTGGATCTTCTAAATCAGTCACATCTTCAACTGTGGTAACCATCACTTTTTCTGGAATACCATCGAAGTTCGGATCAGCAAATAGCTCGGTGGCTTTTTTAAAATCTAAAATGGTAAACCACAGCTTGTTGTAACGATCGTCTATGCGTGTACCTCGGCCGATGATTTGTTTGAACTTGGTCATTGATTGGATATTTTGATCTAACACCACAAGCTTACAAGTTTTGGCATCTACACCAGTGGTCATTAATTCTGAAGTTGTTGCAATAACCGGATAGGCACGTTTTGGGTTAATAAAGTTGTCTAACTGCGCTTTACCTAATTCATCATCACCGGTAATTTTCATCACGTATTTTTCGTTTTTTTGCATCTGCTCTGGATTGAGATTCACCAGTGCGCGACGCATACGCTCGGCATGGTCGATGTCGTTGCAAAAAACGATGGTTTTAGCCATTGGATCGGTACGCTTTAAATAGGCCGTGATGGTTTCTGCAACGAGTTGCGTTCGCTCATCAATAACCATAGTGCGGTCAAAATCTTTTTGGTTGTAGATGCGATCTTCAATCAACTCGCCATTTTTATCGTGTTGATTTTTGGTTGGACGCCAACCTTGCAGATCAATATCTAAATCGACACGCACTACTTTATAAGGTGCGAGGAAACCATCTTCGATACCTTCTTTCAGTGAATATGTATAAACAGGGTCATTGAAGTAATCAGTATTAGAAACTTCGTCAGTCTCTTTAGGTGTGGCAGTTAAACCAATTTGCGTTGCACTTTCGAAGTATTCCAGAATTTCTCGCCACGCACTGTCTTCTGCTGCACTGCCACGGTGACACTCGTCGATGATGATTAAATCAAAAAAGTCTCGACCGACTTGTTTATAGGCCTTTTGAGATTCTTCCGGTCCTGTTAATGCTTGGTATAAAGCTAAGTGAATTTCATAAGCTGGATCGATTTTTCGGCCAATCACTTTTGTCATCGCTTGGCCAAATGGCTGGAAGTCGTTTAGCCGTGTTTGATCTACCAAAATATTACGGTCGGCTAAAAACAGAATTCGTTTTTTCTGGCGTGACTTCCATAAACGCCAAATGATCTGAAATGCAGTGTAAGTTTTGCCAGTGCCTGTTGCCATAACTAACAAAGCACGGTTTATTCCAGAAGACACTGCTGCAATCGTCTTATTAACTGCCTGCAGCTGATAATAACGTGGTGCTTTACCACTGCCATCATCGTAGTAATCTTGGGTGATCACAGGTAATTGTGCTTGAGTGTATCCTTTCCAAACACAAAACTTTTGCCAGAGTTGTTGTGGACTGGGGAATTCTGCCAGGGAAATTTCTGATTCAAGAACACCAGTGCTATTAGTTTTGTCATGAAAGATAAAACCATCGCCATTGGATGCAAAGACAAAAGGAACATCTAACAACCGTGCGTAATCTAAACCTTGTTGAATGCCTTTGCCAATTTCGTGGTTATTAGCTTTTGCTTCGATGACTGCTAATGGCAAGTTTGGTTTGTGGTAGAGGACGATATCGGCCGACTTAACGGTTTTACGAACACCCATATTGCCGCGAACGATCACTTTACCATCGCGAAGTTTAACTTCCTGACGCAATTGCGTCATTGGATCCCATCCAGCTTTGGAAATTGCTGGAAGGATAAACTTGGTGATGATATCCGTTTCTGTTAAGCGTTTTTTGTCCATCTACAACGTCCTATTTGTATGAGCTGGCTTAGAGTACCTTCACGTAAGTTTTTACTTGTCTTTAACAGCTATTGCTAGTGTCAGAGCTTTGGTCTAATTAACCATTAACTATGCCTTTTGCGTATACAGACTTCAACCTTATTAAGACTAAATTAGGTACAAATCAACGAAAACACTGCACATCATTTCAAATGACTGTACCAGCATCTATTAAAAGCTTTGAGATTTTATAACAACGAGTGCAGATTGAATTTACAGCAAGTTTGAGAATAGACTAGTTCTGTATGGTAAACATACAGATGATATATAGAGAAAAGCCTATTTAACTGAGCTAAACAGGCTTGGGACAAGCATTTAATGCGAACAGTGTGAACGGTTCAACCACGCGATGATGGCTATATTGATTACAGTTTAATTAGCTGGTGAAAAACCAGACAATAACGGATACAAATGATTTAGGATCAATTAGCAACCACATGATGGTTAGCAGTGATAAAACATTTAGATAGCTCAGTTTTTTTAGCATTTATAGCTCCTTAAAGCTTAGTCGAGGTAGCACATTGCTACCCTAGCTAATATAAATGCAGCTAGTAAATTGAATTATATTGGGCAACGTTATTTTCATATGCCCGAGGTGCCTTAAGGAAGACGAGTTAGCAACTCAGCCATCACTCGATTTGGCCAAACAACCTCTTTTTTACCCTTAACCTTGCACGGTCTTTCACTAAGCCGAACAGATGTCGAATAAGGCAGCAAATCAGTGATCTTACTGCCACCGTAAATCAGTTCGTACTCGATATCACTGGCCATTAGGCGCATAGTGCCTTGCACCGAACGGTCGCAGACAGTGTCAAAACTAAATGGCTGTTGCTGAATTAACTTTGCGGCTTTATCAACCGACTCTAAATTAACTCCACTTTTTAGCAGCGTATTAATAAAGACATCGGTAAATAGATGCGGAAGGTTTGCTAAATCTTTCTGCACAACCACAGGTATAAACACGGCAACACGTGTTGCGTCATTGACGAAAATCAGATTTTGTCGACGTTGCATCACTACCACATTGGCATGCCAATTCAGCCAGTCAGAATAAGTACCAATAGGCTGCACAGCTGGCATTTGCTCGGTTAATGATGCTGGCAATTTTTCGAATAACTTTTTTGTGCAATGGATGTGCATGAATTAGAAACCTGTTTTCAAAACCTTTTACTGAACAATTTTTCGCGTGAATCAACAACCGTAAAATAAACTTTTAACTAACCAGCGCTTTATTCGCAATCCTGACCTGTTCCAACTGCTGTCTAATCAGTTTGATGGTTTGTACTGATACACCATTTTTTTCCGCCTCAGCAGCAAATGCCTGAATATTGTCTATAACCTCTTTAATCACCAATTGTGCTTGTGACCAGTTGGAAAAGTTGGCTTGTGCTGCAAGTTTTTGCATTGCTTTGATAGATGGAGTTTTACCAAAACCGACAAAAGATGTGGCGTGCTCGCCATAAGCGGAAGGACTAAAGGTGACGTCGTAAAATGGTGCGAGTTGCCATTGACCGTGGTCATCCTGCAAAAAGGCAGAATTTTTACTGTGGTCATCTTGGTTCAAGGCAAAAAGATTAAAAACTGCGCGTTTGAATTGTTGCTGACCTGCCGCTGGACTTCTGCATAGCGAGCTGCTCACTTTAATTAAATCTTCGTAATCTAAACTCGGCAACCTGAAATTTGCGTCGAGCAAACCGCAAGTACTGTGAAGATGAAAACGTCCTTCTGAATCACTATTATTTGTGACAACATCAAACCTTTTTAAGGCCAGCCAGTTTCTTTTCGAAGCACCATTATCAGTTTCAAGTAATCTCCAATCAGGAACTTCGATGCCAGCATTTTTTGCCAACTGTAAATAAGTTGCTTCGCACATCCCTTCTTCATGGCCTAAAGCTAAACGCTCAGAAGTAAACTTCACTAGCCATGCATCAGAATTTTGGAATCTGGTAGTACTGCACCTTTGATGATCATCATGTGCAAAATACAATTGCGCTTTTGGCCGTGCACCACCCGAGCTACCAGCTTGTACTAATGCAGCTAATACGCCTTCAGTGTGCCCATCAAAAAATAACTGAGCTTCTGTACCTAACTTATTAAGGTCAAAAAACTCATGTTGATTGACCAAACTTAACTCTGACACTGGCTGAAATGAAAGAGCCCCCATTCCGCGATTGCCAACAAATGCCAACCTATCCATTGCAGTAATTTGTGAAGGCAGTAATTGATGTTGTCGGAACAGCCTATCCATCAACAACATCCCCCACCCATCTGGTAAAGAATCAGCAAATACACCATGCAAACCCAAATGCGGTTCTGTTGGAGCAGCTTGCAGCGAAGTGTCAGATTTAAGTTTGAATGGCGATAAATTTCCAAACTTTTGCAGGTAGTCTGCCTGATACTGAAAGAAGACTCCTTGCCGGTTTTGCGCAATGATGCCAACTAATACCGACTGACCTGTGGACAAAGTACGGTAAATATCTAATCGATTGGTTCTGCTAAAGCTCATCAGCCAGTACCTCGTCGATAGAAGCTGGTAAAGGTTTGAGATTATTTACCTTAGTGAGTTGATGCAACCTTTCAAGTTCATCTACAGATTGCCATAGCATAAGAAACTGGCGCAGTGAGATCTGACCGGTCGTTTCAAACTTTTTAATAGTTGCAGCAGGCACCAAACTTTTTGCCGCCAAGTCGTCGCGTGACCATTTGCGCTTTTTACGCTGGTCACGGAGCCAATGGCTGAGTTCGGTTTGAGTATCGTGAACTGACAATAGGATTAAGTGTTCCATAGCACCGCCAGACACTATAGTGTCTTTTTTATCTGAAAATAACACGTTATAGATACTATTATATCCAATCAGGCGTGAGTTGTTTGTGTTTTTGATAAAAAATGTAATGAGAAACAAACTGATTGGGGCTTTTACTCGTGTGATTCTGACTTTTCTGTATTTAATTATATAAAACAAAGATTTGTATAAAAACCTTAAATTACTTTGTCTTTAAGATCAGATAGATCAATCGTTGAAACTTCTATAGCACAAGACTTTGAAATTCTGATACCACCGATTTCCACGAACATCCAACACGATGAAAATCGGAAATGAGCGAAAAGCAGTTGTTCCAAACATTAGATTTCGAATAAAACGAATTTCGGCTTTGATTTAAATAATTACAGACATTCGACTTTTCGAGAAGCTTGTAATGCTACTTCGCAACATATAGATAAATTCAGTACGCAACTACAGTTAAATGCTCAAAGAACGTTCACTTTAATTGTGTTCCTAATACTAGACTGTGCAACTTCTAAAGCTAGGTCAAGAATCTGCTGAATATTAACTCTGCTGTAATTGACACCGATCCACCAGCCTGAAACGAGTTCAATCGAATGTTCTTCACACAAGTCAGCCCGGCCCGGATACAACTCAAACTTATTCTTCGCAACATATCGACGTTTCTTACCATGCTTTCGCGATGCAAATCGATCGAGGAAACCAGCATCTTGACTAGCTATGTACTGAAATAATTTCACCATGACATCTCGCGCTGAATTAGCCTGATACGAGTTGCCGTTGATTTCGTATGAGAAGCTGTCATTAGGTTTTACAGTTGTAGTGGGCATTGGTTTAGCAACGGTTGGCTTTTCCGTTCTAATAACTGGGTTGGTTGGTTTCTTAGGCACCACAGTTTGTGCTATTTGCGAACTTGGTGCGTGTTGTTGGTTCCAAGCTAAAAACCTGCTACATGCGTCCAAATCTGGTTTATAGCCACATAGATCCTCTGTTTTTTCAGCTAACAACTCCAGCAGTAGCGAATCAGGTTCTTCCAGTAATGCTTGCCATGCCTTTGGTAAGAAGCTTTCGACTTCACGCCCTCGTGCGATATTTTGGTAATCTTCTCTAGCAGAGCGCAGTGATTCGCCTGAACAAACTTTTTGATACTGTAGATATCTTTGTAAACGGCTTACGGCCTCTTCAACATCTCGTTCAAGCAGGTCAAGTTTATAAACTCGTCGCTCGTCATATCGCCCTTGTTCACCAGGTAAATAGAAACTCCACGCCTGACCATCAGTAAGGATTGCCATCGGTACGCCCAAGTGGAACGCATATTCAAATAGCTGACGGTCAGCACCATCCGAAAGTCCAACCTTCTTTACTTCAATAAATACCGATGGACGATTAGCTGGATGGCATAAAGCATAGTCTACTCGGCGGTTTTCAAGTGAGTATTCAGGAATGACAATGCTAGTGTCGAAAACCGGCCAGTTTAGCTCATGCAGCGTTTTGAGTACTATACCCTGTGATACCGCAGCTTCAGAAGTATATTCACCTCTGCGCAACCGCTCTCTGACGTTTTCAATATGCTTTGCAATCGACACTGCAACATTCCTTTTTTTAAGGGTAGATTATTTTATATCTTATTTAGATTGACTTGGAATGATGAATCCGGATATCTAAGAATATGATCAACTTTGCCATAAAAAATGCGTAGTATATTGACCACGTTAATATCTACCTTGGAGTGTTCGTATTCTCTAATACAGCTATCAAATACTACAGACGAATATAAACTAAGATTTGAATGATCTAATTCAGCATCAACCTTAAAGTGATTTCCAAAAAGTATTTTTTTTGGCGGCCTGTAGTTTTCTTTGAAATGAGTATTTTCCTTAATAAGCAACCCAATAACTTACACGCCCAATACTCAGGGTATATTTTGCGATTTTGTGTCTGTTCTTCCGTGAATACTAAGTTCCTTAACGCTCCACACCAACACTCACAGCATGAAAAAATGTGATACAAAATGTAATCCCATTTTGTTGGGAATTCGCTCTCTAAATCTGCATCAGGATTTCTATTGATAAGCTTAAGTATCTCGTCGACAAAGTTCTCTAGGTAACTTAACCACATATGATCATCAAGTCTTTGATATATTGCTCTAGAAACCATAATGTCAAAAAACTGAATTCCAATAAAAATCTGCGATATCCATATTTCTTCACTTTGAGAGTAATTGTCATATGGCTGGTTGTAGAAATTATTATCGCCCGTTTGCCCTTTTATGTATTCGACAGTGAGATCTCCAACTGGCTTCCAAACGCCAATTTTTTTTGCAACCTTTACGTCATTAAAGAAGAAGTTCAAAATTTCATTGCTTTCGTCTAAGTAAAATCCTTGGCTGTATGAGAAATTTTGATTGTCTCTAATCTCTCTGTATAGCGGACTGCTTGTATTTGATAATGATGCAGTGAAAAATGCTATTAAGTACTCATCACTATCAGGTATTGGTAATTTAGTTGCTTTGGCGGCGATAAGTGGGTGTGTTTCCACTAAAAACGAAACGAATTGGCGTGATTTAAGTAATTTTGAGATGGATAGGCGTAGGATATCTTGATGCCTGCAACTAGCAGGGAACAAATGTGCAAGCCTAGCTCTAATATTGTTTAGATAGGTTGTGTACCATTTTTTACTTTTTCCATCGAGTCCAATTAGTGCGATTAATTTGGGCTTTATCTTGTTATGTGCATCTACATGCCAAACTTTTTTTTCGACAATATCAAATAGCTGCTCATGATATCTGTCAAAAACGTAGCCTAATTGATGAAATTTTTTATTTCTCAGATAGACCTGAGATTTTATTTTCCAACGATTGAACGACGATTTTGGTAGTGTGGGGCTTGCCAGCTTCATCACTGAAAAAATCATGATCAGAATAATACATAGTGACACCATACGTTCTTCATTAAAGCCCCAAATCCATTGGATCGGTTTAAACCAAGCTGTTGCTAGAAAAACTGGGGAATAAACCACCACGAGAATTGTCAGAGACGGTAAACCGAAAAGCAGTATATCTCGCTTCGACAATCGCAATGTCAAATCAAGTCTTTTCTCTTCTGGGAGCATGGCAAGCCCAGAAATTAAAATCGCAAGTATAGCTAAGAATCCATTCATACTGCGCTTGTACCTTTTATGTCATATAAATACTTCTGGAATTTAAAAAATGTCTTCCTGATTTTAGCTCGTGTGCCCAGCTCTTTGATTGCATCACTGATCGTGTTGTACTTCAGGGTCAACAGGCTTTGTATCTCGGTAGTTGAGAGCTCTTCTTCACCGCCTTCGATGTATTCACTGAGTACAAAATTGATTATCATTGTTCTCTGACCTGTTACTTTTAGGTTTTTTACTCTAAGTGCCTAAATTAGCGCGCATTTCCTTCTTCAGCAACAAATTCATGTGCCAGCAGATTCACTTAAAGCGTGTCTGTTTTCTGATTTAGGCAATTTACATGTGTATTCGTTCGAACGTAAAACAAATGTTTTCTTCTGGCACATAACTACGATCTGATGATGCACGTTAATTAGCATTAACGTGCATTGTCTTATAAGCGGGCTTAAAAGGTTCAAAATTTCAGGAAATCATCAAGCTTCTTTAGACTGATCGCAAATTGGGTAACTGACAACGGAACCTATCAACTTTTACTACGCAGTTAAAAACTAAACCACCTCAAAAAATGCTTTTAATCCTAGCTACAAATGCCTAGGCATTATCGCTATAGATTTTAGACCTACTTTTTAATCATAGTCCGCACATAAAAAGCGGAATTTATGATGGACATGAAAGACTTTTTAACCCAAATGGGTCGCACAGCGAGTAGCTTACGTCAGCAAAAGAAACTTACTCAGATGAACGTAGCTTCTAAGGCTGGTCTCGATCTTAGTCTTGTTAGTCGCCTTGAACGCGGTACAGTCAATCCAAGCATAGGAACACTTCTTAAACTTGCTAAAGGTCTGGATTGCAACCTGAAAGATCTGATTCCAGATACAGCTCAATATTCCCTCGAAGACATCACAAAAGACGAAAACTGATAAATTCCTTAGCTTTACACCGTCACAACTTAAAATTTCTTTAGCTCATTTCGCAAAAACATTTACCTAAAGATTAAACAGGTAGCGACGATACATCCTTACAAATAAGGCATTTAAGCCTAGGTTTTTAGGCCTTGCTTCAAATGCCAATAATAAGGAAAGCTCAGGAATGTACGTCAATACAAATGTCTCTGCACTTAACGCGCAGCGACAAATGCTTGGCTCAGGGATTGGTATGAGTAAAGCATTTGAGCGCTTGTCATCAGGTTTCAGAATTAACTCTGCGGCCGACGATGCTGCTGGACTGCAGATCAGCAATCGTCTTACCTCTCAAGTTGGTGGTCTTAATCAGGCAATTCAAAATGCAAATGACGGTATTTCTGTTGCACAAGTTGCAGAAGGTGCAATGGACGAAATTACTAATTCATTGCAACGGATGCGCGTGTTATCTGTGCAGGCCGAGAACGGTATTAACTCATTAGAAGATCGCGATGCGTTGCAAAAAGAAGTACTTGCACTGCAAAAAGAGATCGACAGGATAGCAAACACCACTGAATTTGGCGGACAGAAACTTTTAGATGGTAATTACAAAAGCTCATTTTTGGTCGGTGCCAACGCAGGCCAGAAGATTGATATCGATTTGACGCAATTTGGCGCGATGGATACCTCAGATTTATGGGTTTCTGAAGTTGATGTTATTAATACAGAATCTCAAAGCGATGGCGAACGTGGTTATATCGGATCAGAATATTTCGCACTTGGATCAAAGCGGTTTTATGCTGATGGATCGCAACTAGGTGTAGTTTCATCGATGCCAGGCCCAGTCCAAACAGTCGAAGGTCTTTCCGTAAAGATTGGTGATGGTGAATTTATAAAAATCCCAACCTTCACTGCACCCATTGGTGGAGCAACTGAATTTATAAATGCCATTCACAGTGCGACAGGCATGAACTTTTTGCAGACTGCACCTAGCCCACCGTTTATCAATATACTAGTCAATCAGGATATTGAGCTCCAGTTTGCAATGGAAGGGCTCTCACCGGACGAATTCACCAGAGATAACAAGATGGCCAGTATTACATCTATTACCGGTCTGTATGGATTTCACTTAGGCGATTTGCCGTATGGTAATACCGACTACAACACTTCACTAATAGACAGAGCGATCGAAAAAGTAGATACCGCTCGTGCATATCTTGGTGCGCAGCAAAACAGATTTCAATCTACGATTAGAAACCTATCGAATGTGGTGGAAAACGTATCTGCTGCCAGAAGTCGAATTCGTGATACTGATTTTGCAAAAGAGACTGCAGAACTTACGCGTTCGCAGATTTTGCAGCAGGCTGCGACAACTGTACTTGGACAGGCGAATCAGAGACCGCAAAGTGCATTGAATTTGTTGGGTTAAAAATAAATCTGAAGAAGTCATACCGGAGTTAACTCAAATGACTGGCACATTTGATTAGCTTGTCATTGCATAACATAATATATTCCTTTAAGAAAAACAGAACGAAGGTTGTCCCAAGGAACTATTATGCTGCAACGAATGACAATTAAAAATCTGACGACTTTTGCAGAAGCAAACCTTTCCTTTGCTCAGGGACTAAATGTCATCATAGGTGAAAATGGTTGCGGTAAGTCTCATTTGCTGAAAACAGCATATTCCCTAATTGCTGCAGGTGCCGAAGAAGGTCGCAAACCAAATGCAACCACACCGACTAAAAATTTATTGCAAAAAGTTTATGCCGATAAACTTGTCAATGTACTACGACCAGAATCCTTAGGGCGTTTAGCTCGCAGAAAACAAGGAAGAGAACGTTGTGAATTAGCACTTGAATTCGACAATTCTGACCTAAATTTTACGCTGGATTTCTCAACTTCAAGTAAATCTGAAGTTCAAATTAGCTCGCTAAATACCGACTGGCAGCCAAAAGCTCCTGTATTTTTACCCACTCGCGAATTGCTGACGCTTTATCCTGGCTTTGTGTCTATATATGATAGTCATTACCTCGAATTTGATGAGACCTATCGTGATGCATGCCTATTATTGGGTGCGCCTGCATTGAAAGGTCCGAGGGAAACTAAAGCTGCAGAACTTTTAAAGCCTTTAGAAAATGCGATGGGCGGCAAGGTAATTCTTGATACGAATGGGCGCTTTTATCTCTCCTCTCCTGGACAGGGTAAAGTGGAAATGCCATTAGTTGCCGAAGGTCTAAGAAAACTTGCGATGGTAGCGCGATTAATTAGCACAGGGTCACTATTAGATAAAGGCTATCTTTTTTGGGATGAACCAGAGAGCAATCTCAACCCGAAATTGACAAAATTAATAGCTGAAATGATTTTGCATTTATGTATCAACGGTATTCAGGTCTTCATAGCGACGCATTCGTTATTTTTGCTTCGCGAAATTGAAATCATTTCAGAGAAAAAACAGTTCAAGGAAATCACACGACGCTACTTCTCACTTCGTCCAACGGAAAATGGTGTTGAAATTGATCAGTCAAGCACCTTGGACGATATACAGACACTGGTACTGTTAGACGAAGAACTAAACCAATCGCAGCGATTCATGGATGCAGGGGTTTAGATATGGTTAATATTTTGGCTGAGGGAAGTTTAAATTTTGAATTTCCTGACCATATCGATGCGACTAAATATGACGACTGGTCTTTTTATCGAAACCAAATGAATAGCGCTTTCGGAGGCTCAAAAGCTATTGATCTAATTGGAATCGAAAAAAAATCAACAATGTGGCTTATTGAAATAAAAGACTATCGACGTAACCAGCGGACAAAGCCAATTGATATCGCAGACGAAATTGCAGCTAAAGTACGTGATACCCTAGTCGGATTAATAGCAGCGCAATTAAACGCAAATTCTACGGATGAGCAAAGCTTTGCCAAGCGTGCACTCAAAACGAAAAAAATTCGAATAGTATTGCACTTGGAGCAACCACTAAAACATTCCAAAGTATTTCCAGTAGCTATAAATCCTGCAAATGTTCAGCAAAAAATGAAGCAACAACTTAAAACTATCGACGCACATCCGGTTGTTGTCGACCATCAATCTTTAAGACCAGATATGGGTTGGAGAGTCTTTGAATAATTTCACTAACTTGTGTGGGGGATTGGTTTGTTTAATATAGGATTTTTAGATATCGCTGACGCTTCATCTAAAGCTAAGAGAAATATCCGCTACATGGAGGATTTTAACGAATAAAACTGCATTTTTGTAATCTAATTTTTCATCAGACATTCAGTGAAATAAAACCCCAGTTCATCCCAAGATACGCTTTTTCGGCTTTGCAAACAGCAAATTTTTGCAAATCTTAAGGCTTTTCTCTGAACGTTTTTTTACATCTGACATAAATGAAGATGTATCGATAATATAACGATTCAAAATTTTCTTTTGATCCTCATTTGAGCTTAAGTACGCTGCATGAAATCCGCTAGTAACAGTAACATTTAATAACCTAGTTACTTCTTCAGAACTAAACAAAGGATCTTTTAAAAACATTGGATTATACATCTTAAAACCATATCCATTATCGAAAAAAAACTTGCTATCAAGGTCATCAACAAATATTGTGCCTTGTGGACCTTTGTGCTGTTTGATCACAAATTCAAAGCGTGCTACAACTAAACTGCCCATACTTTTACTGTTTTTTATTGCAGATTCCGACGTTTTGAAATAAAACTTTTTGGTCTTTGTACTAGATCTAGCAATTAATGTAGACTCCAACAGAAATTTATCTCTGGGTTGATAATCAGCGTGTCTTTGCGCTTTTGAACTTCCTCTATACATGAGAAGGCAAGGATGAATACTGTTAAAGTCAATTTTAAGTTCAACATGCGTAGGCGCAGCTTTCTTTAACGCACAGTAATATCCAAAGCCAAAATGATTCTTTATTAGATCCATAATCACAACAAGATCTTTTCTTTTCCTATAATTAAAGTTTAAACTTATTTTTGCAAACCTGGGTTTTTGCGATTTATTACGACCAAAAGGCAGATAGTGAAATACAACTTTAGCTTTCTTATAAGTTATCTCAATACAATGTAAGAACTTTAATTTATTTGCCTTTGGCACAGTTAGACGATACCGATTAACTTTTACACCATCGTGTTTTTTAATTTCATCACTTAGACTCTCACACCGCGCCTTATTCAAATCTATAGTAAACTCTAACTTATCAACTCCCACCTTGTAATACTCTGGATTATTTAACAATTCGCATTTATGCTGATATATTCCTTCAGCGTTGTCATCTATGAATTTACGCATAACTCCAGCAGAGCATTCATTCATACAACCTGTGATTAAGTAGCACTCAGACAAGCAAGAGGAGAGATTATGGTAATATTCTGGGTTATTTCCATACAAATCAGTTGGAATTAGAAATCTACCAACTTGAGTATGTTGAATACCACCCTTCACAATATAGTCACTTTCAGCACCTTCCAAAAAACCATCATTTAACGCGTATAAATCATTCATAAAACACCTTAACCACATAAACATGTCATTAAATTATCAGTGCTATTAGACAGAAACACAGACAAAACCAGCGGTGTTAGCTGAGTAAAAAATGCAAAATTTTGGATTATTATTTCATTCACCAAACATAACTAAGCATTTTTAAAACAACCCACCACATAACAATATTTACAGTTTCTATTTTTCATGAAAAAACCTTAGATAAAAACAGCCCAGCAAACTAAGTTCAAAGAATTTATCTTGTTTGGGTGTGTCAAAAATCACGCTTTAGCCGAATATCACTTTTTGGTATAATAGAAACCTGATGAGGAGATATTTATGCCAACATGTGCTTATGCACTGTATCTTGGCAGACTGTCGCCTAACAGCCGTAAATCGATTCAATCCCAGCTCAATATGATTGGCAAAACGCTTCAGTGGCCAGTCATTGAAATTCCAGCTCGTCTCCAACAAATTGACTATCAGTCAGCTATGCAGTGCCGTTCTCTTATGGTTTCTGCAGGCTATGCTGCGCGTTCAATTAACCGAGCGATGGTTTCACTTAAAGGATTGCTAAAGGTTTCGGCTCTGCTTGGGAACATCGACCAGATACAGTTATTACAGATCCAAAGTATTCCAAATCTAAAACATGGTGAACATCGTGGTTCGCCACTGACCGCTGAGCAGGCTGTTACGCTGCTAAACCTACTCAAAAGCGCTAGAACTGTGCTGGAAATCAGGAATTCAGCGATGGTTGCTGTGTTGCTTGGTACTGGCCTTCGAAGAAGCGAAATCGTGAGTTTACGTCTGCAGGATTTTGATCCGGTAGAAAACACCTTGTTTGTAGCAAAAGGTAAGGGAAATAAAAGCCGTCCAGTGTTTATTCCGCTCTGGACGCTGCAATTTCTGCGAATTTGGTTAGATATTCGTGGAAATAGCGATGGTTATCTATTTTGCAGTTTGCCCTCTCAGTTTAATCAGGTTCCAAAAAATGAGTCGTCCAGATGCCAGTTAGATGCGTCTAAAGGCCGTCTATTGGCAAATTTAAGGGTAGTTCAGAAGGTCAATCATCTGGATACAGCTTCTGCACTTGATGGCTCAACTGTTTACAGGATCGTACGAAAAATAACGGCAGCAGTCGGTTTAAGTGATGTTTCGCCACATGATTTTCGACGCACTTTTATTACCCGATTGCTGGAGCTTAATGTGGATATCAATACAGTGCGTCAAATGGCTGGCCACGCGAATATTGCGACCACATCCATGTATGACAAACGTACGGACAAAATGATGCGACAGGCCGTGAAAAACCTGTCTTTTGACGATAAGGAGCGAGAGCGATGAAAAGACCAAACAGAGTGCCTAAATCGCTGAATTACATGGCTTCGCAGTTCGTGCATAAGATAATGCAGTTGTTAGATATAGAAGACATGGATTCGCTACTCAGTGAAAGCTATGTCAGAAGATTTACAGTTTTAAACGCAGCTGAAGTTTCAGGTCTGACTTATCTGCAGCGTCTTAAATTACTGCAGTTTAAAGACAGGTTTCCGGAGCACACAAAGCTTATCCGTAATAACACGAAACAGCTGTGCAATTTGTTTGAGTTACCGGCTAATGCTGCAAAGTTGGTGGAATTTCTGTTTGTGATGAATGGATTTCTGACGTTGCAAGATTTTCTGTTTGATATCGACTGCAGGGCATCTTGCTACGACTTTGAGCCGTTGATATGCGAACTTTGCGATATCGAACGTGATGAAGCGCGTGAAGCACTTTTAATCCTGCAAAAGTTTGGCATCGTGGAAAAAGCAGTGCTTAGTTCTGCTACCAATCTGATGATACCAGACGTGTTTACGCTGGTAATGCTGCATCAACCACTGAAAGAACGTCATCAACTGATAGAAAACGCGATTATTGAGAGTCCGATAGCTGTCTATGACATTGAAAGTTTTACCAATGTGAATTGGCAACTTTCTGAGAGCTTTTTAACCAAAGCCACACTATCTGGACACGAAGGTATTAATTTACTGCTGTATGGCGAGCCTGGAACCGGCAAAACAGAGTTCGCACGTGCATTGGCATTTGCAGCAGGCAGAAGATTATTGGAAGTACCAGCAATCAACATCAGAAATGGTTCTGTGGTTGCTGATGATCCTGAACGAAGTGCAAATCGCCAGCGCGTTCAATATCTGCAGTTTTTGCAAAATTTTATGGATGAATCCGACGACACAATATTGCTGGTCGATGAATGTGAAAGCCTGTTCTATCAAGCAGATGGCGATTACACCAAAGACTTATTACTCAGATTACTGGAGCACAACAAAGTACCGTGCATCTGGATAACCAATCATGAGTATCTGCTGGAAGACAGCATGATCAGACGGTTTAATCTGGTTCAGCAAATGTCACCACCTGATAAAAATACGTTACTGGAATTAACTCAAAAAGCGTTTAAAGGACTGGCCGTCAGCGAAAAGTTTAGACAACAGCTGATCAATACCAAACATCTGACTCCGGCAATGCTATCAAACGCAGCATATGTGGCGAAGATGATTGAGGTTAAAAAGACTGGTGCTGAAAGCGTGATTCAGGAAGTGATCGAAAATACGCTAAAAGCGTCGAATTTACTGGATTCTAAGCCTATGTATCAGTTTGAAACACAATTTGAACCTGAATTGCTAAATCTAAAGCAATCACCTGAAGTTGTGGCACAAATCACGAGTGCAATCGAGCGAAAGATGCCGGTTCGCGTGTTACTTGTTGGTCCTGCAGGAACTGGCAAAACAGCATTCGCACACTACCTATCGCAGCAATATCAACGCGAACTGGTGCGGATCACATGCTCTGATGTACTCAGTAAATATGTCGGTGAAAGTGAGCAGAAAATTGCGCAAATTTTTAGAGAAGCCAAAGCAAACCGTCAAATGTTGCTACTCGATGAAGTAGACAGCTTATTGTCGTCCAGAGCACAAAGCACGATGTTGCATGAGCGACAAATGGTGAATGAGTTACTGGTACAAATTGAGTGTTTTGACCAGCCGCTATTTGCAGCCACCAACTTTGAAACGTCTTTAGATACTGCAGTACTTCGCAGATTCGATTTTAAACTTGAGTGCGGTTATCTGGAGTTCGTTCAGGCCAGAGCACTACTCAAACAGGTTTTAGGTATTACCAGCCTGAATAAAGAGGAGGAAAAACAACTGCAGACCCTGAAGTATTTAACACCAGGCGATTTTGCGATTGCTGCTCGGCGGAAAAAATACTCAGTAACCAATTTATCAACCCAATCGGCTATCGCGATTCTGGCCGAAGAAAACGCTCGTAAACAACCCAAACGCACTATCGGCTTTAACTAACAGCCAGATATCGAGGAAAACATCATGACTACAAATGTATTGAGTTCGCTCAAGGTTATTGCTCGTCCAGAAATCATTAAATCACCGGTTTTGGCAAAAAGAATGAAGCTAATTGAACGATTAGAAGAGCAGTTAGCTATGGCGAATGCCAAGTTAGCAAATCAGCCTTTTAGCTTTATTCGAGAGAAGACAATCACCGATCCGACAACAGGTGAAAAACATTGCAAACAAATACCACGAAAAGTTCGGCAATGGTTCTTTGATGATGCAGGCCATTTCTATTTTGAGGTGCGTTTTGCTGGCAAAATTTTCGAGTTAGAAACAGGCAAACCGACGATTGATGTAGGTGAGCTTAAAAATCTACCTACACTCATTACTTTGCTAGTTCAAGCAGTGGAAGAAGGCGAACTCGACCAGTTTATCCGCAGTACTGAGTTTTCAGAACAGATTGATAATTTGGATAGTGAACCAGCCAATACAACCACTAAATCTAAAACTGCTCGCAAATCCTAATTGGCCATCATCGACATCGCAACGCAACGCAACGCAACGCAACGACACGTAAGAACATCTTAAGAAGCCATAACACCCGCTACTGATGAGCTCGTTCTTACGGATCGCAAAACTGTAAATATAGGAAAGGTAATGATGAGAAAAATCACATCGACCAAACTGCCACTTAATCCAAAATTGGCAGCAATGCTCACTAACTTCATACCAGCAACGTTGGCGGAATGTTCAGTGGTTATGAACTTTCGCGACAAAAGCTACACACCGGAAACAGGCGGTTACCATCCAGTGGAAATAAGTCTGCGTGCAGAAAATCACTCAGAGTGGCAAATCTCATACATTACAGACTTTTGTTTTGTCGGACATGGTGATTACGCTGAACTGGCAAAATGCCTCGACTTTGATGTCGGCCAAAACGTTTTTCAGGATTTATACCAATACACCGAATTAAGAGCTGGTCTTGAGATGTTTAAGCTTTGGCAAACCAACTTTATGGCCTATCTGAAAATGGGAGTATTTGAAATATCGGTCGACAAGATGTAGGTCATACAAAACACAAAACTGTAAATCAAATCCTGCAGACGGTGGCATTGCTACTGAAAGCAAAACTGTAAATCCAACTCAGCAGACGGTAGCAGTGCTACTGAAAGCAAAACTGTAAATCCAACTCAGCAGACGGTAGCAGTGCTACTGAAAGCAAAACTGTAAATCCAACTCAGCAGACAGTAGCAGTGCTACTGAAAGCAAAACTGTAAATCAGCAAGTGCGACTGAGTGCAAAACAAATACATGTTGTTCTGCGCTTGGCGAATGCTATTACCTAAATAAACCATAAGGAATTTTTATGGATACGCTGAGGTTTACCGACCTAAATATAAATAGACAAAGAAGGTTCTGCTCGTTCTTTTCGACACTAGCGAGGTGCCAACAAGATAAAAACGCTGCTAGCAAATATAGCTGTTCATTCCAAGTGAGTGATCAGACTCAACCGATTGGACAATTCGACTTCGACTACACGATAGCAGCAGATGGTCGAGTCACGCTCATGACGATGCGAATTAATAAGTATGACAAAGGTAATCCATTCAAAATACTTACATACATATTTGCAACAAACTCATTCATCATTCACCGTTTCAAAAAACTCAGTGAAGCCAAACTATATCCGAAGAGTTTGAAAAAACTAATCGATTGGTTCTGTAACGAGTACGAACTCAACGCTCACAGAAAGACTGAACTAAGTCTATTCGCCAAGATTTAGCAACCAAAACCGACAAATCCAAAGCGTAAATGTCCAGATATACACCACATATCTGTCAGCTAACTTTTACCCAAAATTCAGCAGTAAGGTAAATCTTATGAACAAATCCAACTCAAATTTCAAACTTTTCAGCATGAATAATAATTCAAAAACAACTTACTCTAACGCAACTCCAGAGGAGCGCATAGCGGTTCTGAAAATATCAAATTGCGTGGACAGAGCTGTCGATGAAACGGAGCGTTGTAAAATCACTGGTGTATCACGAGCAACTTGGAACCGATGGGCGCAGGAGAAAAAAGTTCCTAAACCATTTTTAGGCAGCACGAAAAATCGCTGGATGCTGTCTGAGATCTTAGTCTTTATGTATCGCCAGTCAGGAATTTTTCCACAACCTCAAGACAACAAGAACTGAAAAATCATGATGAAACTGAAGTGATGTGATCAATATGCAAATGATCACATCACTAAGTAAATGCTCAAAAAACAATCTAAAAAAGTTTATCTATATCAGTAAATGTTTAAAACCCTGTTTTTCAGCTGAAAAACACCGATATCGCGCTTAAGATAAAATTTAAATTTGTGATAAATTAAAATTTGATGAGTTTATCTTTTACTTTCATCTTTAGATCTATATTTTTTAGGGAAAATCTCTATTTCTAATCGCCACTGGTCTGACTTGTTGGTTGTTTAATTTGTCATTCGCTGACAAAAAATTTAGAAGATTGACGTCACAGAAATCTTGAGTCATGTCGTCTCAGATTAATAAGTTGTCTCAACTTTAAGCAATTTTTCATAGCGAAAAAGGCAGCAATGACGAGAGCAATTAATTTGTATTCGCTCACTGTAACGACACAAGTAAGAACTACCGCAATTGGTTCGAATGCTCATTCCTTGCAACATTAACTGCTGAACTAGAAAATTCTTTTAGAGTGTGCACTGAAACAGCCTGAATATAAATTGCATATATCAATATTAATTCACAAAAAAATTAGCTGCGATAACAGCGTTTTCCCAAATGCGTCGCAACAATCGGCGGTATATTCGAACGATTAGATCTCACTATGAACTCGATTAAGACAAGACGTTACGTAAAGTGAAAATAGCTAGACGTATAGCCGTCTCTCTGCCAAAGCTCAAAAAAGCTGCAAGCAAAAAGGCCGTTTTTTTGTAGCGTATTAACAGCTCAACGATGATAAATTCGACGTCAAGAATGGATGAGTTTGACCAACTTAAACATTGATTTTATGTAAACATAATTCTTATTAACTCCTGAATATCGACAATCGAAATAAATGCACAAGCTAAAAAGTGTCACTGTCTGCGACAATCAGACTGAAATAAGACGGTTGGCAAAAACTCACTTTGGAGAAATTAGTGTGTGCGGCTAATCAAAACTCAAACGAAGCGATGTCGGCTGATGACAATCTCCATAGGCTAAAAATGAGCGATAGCACGGGGCAATATTTGTTTAGTAATTAAACTCTTTCCTTTACAGCTTAAGTCGATTATTAGTGCAGTTATTGGATGCATAAGTGTCATGCAATTTGTGCGCATTGCACGTATAATAACCAGCAAAGGCAGGAGATATATGTACTCAGAAACACGCGCAGCGCAGATGGCAGCTTTTATGCTTCAGTTACATGGTGGCCGTATGCCATACCTGAAGCTGATGAAGCTTATGTATCTGGCAGAAAGAAAAGCAATGGCATTATGGGGAGAATCCATTACTGGAGACTCTTTTGTTGCAATGCCTCATGGTCCAGTTTTGTCGCAAACCTACGACTTAATCAAAACCGGTAGTCAGTTCCCCACCGAAAAAAACTGGGACTATTTCATCAAAGACGAAGCTAACTATGAAGTCAGTTTGGCTCCGCGGGTTGAAGAGGATGACCTTTCTGATTTGAGCTTGGCGGAAACAGACTTGCTTTCAGAAGTCTTCAGCGAATTTGGTGCAATGGATAAATGGCAATTAGTCCGTTATACCCATGATGGCGGTTGTCCGGAGTGGCGTGATCCTGATGGCAGCTCGTTGCCAATCCGTCCGCAAGATATTTTTTATGCTTTGACCGGTGATATGCAAAAGGCCATTAAGCTTACTGACCGTTTCAGAGAAAACTCGCAATTGAAAGCGCAGAAAAGCAAAATTCTATGACGATAGGCTTCGCCCCTATGCGTCGAGGAACACTGCTCATTCCTTCGGGGCCGGTAAAACATCTTCACTTCGTTTGTAGTGATGTGCATTTTTCCCCTCATAAAAATGGCGACAAAGTGCTACTGGTTAATATATCCTCAGTTGACCACGATCTTTACGTTGACCGCACCTGTATTCTGCAACCTGGTGATCACCCGTTTATCAGGCACGAAAGCTTTGTCTACTATAAACACGCTGAACTTTATTCGCCTGATCGCATTTCTGATGAAGTACTGAAAGGTAACTTCGATATACATCAGCCATGTTCTGAGGAGTTGATGCAACTTATATTGGATGGTTTTGCCGGTTCACGAGAAGTAAAGCGGTATGTGCAGCGATTCTATGAGACTTATTGCCGGTAAACACTATTGGTATTAAGCGACAACAAAATTTGTTGCAGCTTCACAAGTAACCCCCATTATCTTTGCCGCACCGTCTGGTTCGTTTTTTCATATACCTATTTCAATTTACGAATGTAATGGCCAACTAATTTTGGCCACATCGTTATAGCCTGATAACTGGCAACTTGCAGAAACGAGAAATGAATAATAAATTAATCTTTAATATTTTGGTAACACCTGTATATCTCAAAATTTTCGAAAGCCGCGGTTCATTTGGTTTCAGCAATGTCCTCCTTCAGTGAAAAGCGCCGTTTTAACCGAATCCCAGTGAATTTCTGCAATTTGCACAAAGCTTCGCTACAACGATGCACGTTAATGGTTATTAAAGTGCTTAGTTCTGGTTTGAGCGAAAAGCAGAGATTCAGCACCTCAACACAATCCGCATGCGAATGACCGCTTTTACCGCAAAACCGGACATGAAGCCCGGTTTATTTAAAACGAAATTATCGGTCTATAGGGCTAATTGTCCCTGATGAATGTTGACCGATGACATGTGTATATATTTGAGTTGTCTTCAAATCCGTATGCCCTAACAGCTCTTGAACTGTACGAATGTCTGTTCCCGCTTTTAAAAGCTGTGTTGCGAAAGAGTGCCTGAATGTGTGTGCGGTAACGTGTTTCTGAACACCTGACCGTATAACAGCGCTCCTTAATTTCTTTGTTTGTTACTGAGAAGTCTCAGTAATGTCGTAAATTAAAAGTAAATTAAGTCCTTAACTAGCTTCTTAAGTTATTGATTTTCAGTAAACTCATAGGTATAAATTTGTTTTGCCTTTCGGATGTTACTGAGAGGTCTACATAATAACTGTTAACTGGCAACCATGACCAAAGCACTTGCGGTAATCGGAAACATATTGGCACTCTTTTCATATGGTGTGGCATTGTTGTCACCGCTCACTCCATCTGAAGGCATGCCGGGAATCGGAGTGCTTTTATCATGTGTAGGTTTTCCATTGTTTTTGCTTCTTCACGCTTGGCGCACATATAGCAGCAAGCTAGCAAAAATAGGGGTAGTATTTCAGGCGGTAGCCATCGTTAGTTTCACTACATGGTTACTGGTAATTCAATCGGGGGTTCTAGCAAGTGGCAGTTAACAAGGCCAGGCACAATCGCCCACTTCGTGGGCTGGACCTCCGCACTGCGTGCTCCGGCCTGTGCTGGCGGCGTTATGTTTCGTCAGCAATAAACACCCGAGTATATTTGTGAGATATTTTAATGATTGAAGTCTTAATTTTGGCAGTAGCACTGAGCATGGACGCATTTGCGGTTTCTATAGGGCTTGGATCAAAGCGTGTCAAGAAGACAAAGTCGCTAGCTATAATTGCTGCAATATATTTCGGGTTATTCCAAGCGCTAATGCCATTTATAGGCTACTTTGGTGGAAAAGGTGTGCTCGGCTGGGTTGAGAATTATGCACATTGGATTGCATTTTTCCTTCTTATAACAGTTGGAGGAAAAATGATTTATGAAGCCATTAGCGAGGGTGTTGAAGAAGATATTGCACAAATCACTCATAAAGTGATGCTTATTTTAGCTATTGCTACGAGTATAGATGCAATGGCTGCTGGGTTTACATTAAATCTACTCGAAGTCAACCCGATAGTTGCTTGCGGAATCATTGGTGTTACGACATTTATATTCAGCTTGGTTGGTGTGTTTATTGGTGCTAGAAGTGGGACATGGCTAGAAAGCAAGGCAGAGCTTTTGGGCGGTATAATACTCATTATAATTGGGTTGAAATTTCTGGTATTTTGAGACTCTGCAGTGAAGCCAAAAACACATAACAATCGCAGTCACAGCGACGGCTTTTTCGTTGCGGCTTCGCCTCCACTACAAAGCCGCGCGTGCTGCGGGCGTTACATGCCATCAAGGAATCAACTTGAGTACTGAATTCAAAGTTACAGGTCTTTTTTACGAGTCTGGTGGATATAAGCTACGAAAGTATCTCGACATCAAGCGAGTGGGCGTTACATCAAGTGAACCTGATCTCATGGTTGTGATGATGAATCCTGGATCTTCTTTCCCTTTGGATGGCAGAGATAATAACTCAGTGCCATCTGAGGCAGAGCCAGATACTACGCAACAGCAAATTATGAAAGTCATGGATTCAGCCTCGTTTGGATACGCAAGAATTCTAAATTTATCCGATCTCCGCACACCAGATTCAAGTGAGTTATATCGTTTCCTGAAGTCCGATGAGTCAAGCTCAGTAGATCATTCGATTTTTTCGCCTAGTCGAACATCTGAACTGAGGCAGCTCTTTATTAAAGATATACCGGTTATCTATGGCTGGGGAGTTAATTCCACTCTAGTTCCGCTGGCTAAACTGGCTATAGAAACTTTAGACATTAACAATCCTCTGGGCATGCTTAAGGCAAGTACTGAATATTCGTATTATCACCCGTTACCAAGAATCTACGCGAAGCAGGTTGAGTGGGTTCAGCATGTAACAAGTCAAAGCACTCGGACACAGCAAAGCTGTACCGGTGTTTGAGGCGTTATGTGCTGGGAGGCATTTTTGCGCAACAAAATTAAATATTTTACTTTTGCATTCATTATTTTATCTGCATTATTCCAATCCACAGTACACGGCAAGGAAGAGCGCATGTCAGGGCCAGCGCAAAACGGTGTTCTTATCTACTCTGGCGATTTGAGCAACCTATCAGAGTTTTATGAAAAACTTTTTGGTATGCGAGTTGTTCGCAAAACCAATGATTTTATTAGCTTAGAA
>Ga0209812_10000173_pt1 | contig 59943 bp, 52 predicted proteins | sample JI71714BDNA_FD_187502 | JGI IMG/M metagenome (GOLD analysis project Ga0209812, IMG submission 187502) | Wastewater effluent complex algal communities from Wisconsin, to seasonally profile nutrient transformation and Carbon sequestration -... | ecosystem: Engineered > WWTP > Effluent > Algae...
ATTGGGCCGTCTGTCGCCGCTACTACCAGGATTGCGCCGTCCATCTGTGCAGCACCAGTGATCATGTTTTTAACATAGTCAGCGTGGCCTGGGCAGTCTACGTGCGCGTAGTGACGTGTTGGTGTATCGTATTCAACGTGTGACGTGTTGATTGTGATACCACGTGCTTTCTCTTCTGGTGCTTTGTCGATTTGATCGAAAGCGAATGCTTGACCGCCGTAGTGTTTTGCCAATACGTTGGTGATAGCTGCAGTCAGAGTAGTTTTACCGTGGTCAACGTGGCCGATTGTACCTACGTTTACGTGCGGTTTATTACGTTCAAATTTAGCCTTAGCCATGGAGTAGACCCTTTTTAAACAAAACGGCGGTTATGGAATTTGCGTTTGATTATCTAGCGAGGAGAAGGCTTGACGAGAAGTGGTGCTGATACCCAGAATCGAACTGGGGACCTCATCCTTACCAAGGATGCGCTCTACCGCCTGAGCTATATCAGCATTTAATTTCTGTTTGGAGCGGGCAGCGGGAATCGAACCCGCATCATCAGCTTGGAAGGCTGAGGTAATAGCCATTATACGATGCCCGCGGCCTACTCGTAGCTATTCATCCTGACGAGGATGGTGGAGGGGGAAGGATTCGAACCTTCGAAGGCAGTGCCGGCAGATTTACAGTCTGATCCCTTTGGCCACTCGGGAACCCCTCCACTATGGTGCCGCTTATCCGAGTCGAACGGATGACCTACTGATTACAAGTCAGTTGCTCTACCAACTGAGCTAAAGCGGCTACGTCAGTGGCTGCGAATTCTAGAGCAATGCGCTTGACCACGCAACCATCAAACCTAATTATTTTCAGAATTTGTGCTCAACCGCACACAAATTCACCAGCAAGGCTGTTTTTTAACGATATTTACCTGTTTTGTCGGGCGACGGCAGCGAAAAACACCACAGTTCCGTGCATTTAGCGTTGGATATACAGCGCCATCCCGCGAAACACTAACAAAGGATCACGCCACCAACGCGCACCGTTCGCCAAACAGCCTGTTTCACGCAATGCGCTGGCATCCACCGCGGGGTCCACTGCGAGCTCGGCTGGTGTAGGTAAGGCGGTAAGTTCGCCCAGCCGTACTAAATGTTGCACTAAGATAGCGCTATCCCCACCGGTAAACACCACATCAAACAGCTCCGATGTTGGCGCTTGGCGAATCGCCAACTGACAAACCGCCACCGCCGAGGCCAAACAACCATTGCTAAGACAGCTTGCGGTATCTGTGCCTGCCACCAAATCGGGCTGTACAGACCGTGCAGGTAGCACCCGCGCGGTACGCTGTAACACCGCCTCTTGTTGTAGTCGCATGCCGGGAATGATCCAGCCACCTAAATGCTGCCCATCCGCAGCCACCCAATCGCAGGTAATCGCAGTGCCCGCATCAATCACCAATAATGAACGCGTTGGTGCCTGTTGACGCGCCCCTAACATCGCTAACCATCGATCAATGCCTAGGGTGCCCGGCTCGGCATAGCTATTGCGAAGTAGCCGTGCAGCAGGTTCAAACCGCGAGCCATGTTCGCTGACAGCCACGATAAATTCAGCTTCACTTTGCACCCAATGCCACGGAATATGGCCATAACCATGCTGTGCTTTGAGGGCATCTAGCCGTTCAGCGCTGGCCACCGAGGCATACCAAATCGCATCTACGCTAAGGTTGGACGCATCCGGTACCGCTGGCAATGCATACATCTGGCCCGCAGGCAGCACCGAATCACGAAGTGACGCCGCTGAGCATTGCCATAATGCCGCTTTGGCGCGGGTGTTGCCGATATCCAATAATAATACGCGCATCAACTATCCCGCCGTAATTGATAGACGTCGGCGCCATGACTGGGCAAGGCAATAGTAGAACTGCCCAATGCTGCAGCCTGTTCCGCCACTAACTCTCCACTCATTAACTCCCCGCTGTAATGGGATGCACGCTCGCCCAGCTCGCCATGCTCTGTTAGAGAGCGGAGCAATAACGCACCTTGCTGATCAACACCGGCGCTATGCCCACGTAATTTTTGCTGACCATTCATCAGCGTAACCACCTGACCGTAAAATAAATCGCGCTGATTAAATTCAGCCACGTAGTGCGCAAAACCATGCCGACAAAAATGGCGCAAGCACTGCGTCAGTTGGTATTGCAAGCGAGCAATCAGCTGATTGCGGTCGATCGTAGCTGGGCAGTGCTGTTGCAGTGAGGTCCAGGCTTGCTCAATGCCATTGGCAGCACTGGCTGGCATATTGATATTTAAACCCAACCCAATAATCACATCGCACTGCGCATGCGATTGCCCTGCCAGCTCAATCAAAATACCGCCCACTTTGGCGCCGTCGAGATAAATATCATTCGGCCATTTGAGTTGTACTGGTAATTGGTAGCACTGCTCGAGCACTTGCGCTACCGCAATGCCGACCACCAAACTAAGCCCCATCGCCGCTTGGATGCCCTGTTCAAGTGGCCAATACATGGAAAAATATAAATTGCTGCCAAAGGGTGATACCCAGTGTTTACCACGTCGCCCGCGACCTGCCGTTTGCGCTTCCGCCACCAAGACAGTCCCTGCGGCCAGTTGCTGCCCGTCTTGTACACGCTTTAACAACTGGCTATTGGTCGAATCGGTGACATGCTGCAACCATATTTCCGCCTCAAGATTGGGCGAGAGTTCAAGCTGTGCGCGGCGAATCGCAGCGTGATCCAGCAGTTGCAGTGACTGTGCCAAGCGATAACCCTGACCTGGAATTGCATATATTTCCAAGCCCAAATCCTGCAATTTATGCATGTGCTTTTGAATCGCGGCACGACTAATACCCAAACGCTGTGCTAAGTCCTGCCCGGATACGGCAAGACCAGATGCCAACGCTTGCACCAGTTGTCGTTGAATCGCCAGGCTATGCGCTGTAGGTTTGGCCATGTTGGTCATACATCCTCACTTCAGGTTCGAGCCGAACGGCAAATCGCTGCCAAACTAAATGCTGAATATGCGACACCCAGCTAAGTAGGGCCGCCGGGGTGCCCGTACCAAGATTCACCAACACCAACGGCTGCTTTTCATAACAACCGACCCCATCGCGCTGCGCGCCTTTTAATCCACACTGTTCCATCAACCAAGCGGCCGCAATTTTCACACTGCCATCGGGCTGATTAAAATGCGCAACCGTTGGATATTGCTGCTGTAATTGCGCAAATTCGGCGGCACTGAGGATCGGATTTTTGAAAAAACTCCCGCAGTTGCCAATAACATTCGGATCGGGCAATTTTTGCTGACGTAACGCCATCACCGCCTGCGCTACCTCATTCGAGCTGGCATCATCAGCAAGATGCTCAAGGCCGCGATACTGCCGATTAGGCTGGCCATGTTTTGACAATGTCAATCCGACCGCCACAATCAAACCACGCCCACCTAAGTGGTGTTTGAAAATGCTTTCCCGATAGCCAAATTGACAGGCTGCTGCCGGCATTCGCACCACAGAACGGCTGTCAAAACTATAAAAATCGACATACGCACAGCACTGAGCAAATTCAGCGCCATAGGCGCCAATATTTTGCACCGGCGCCGCGCCCACGCTACCTGGGATCAAGGCTAAATTTTCCAAGCCCCACAGCCCAGCTGCACAGGTACTGAGTACCAGTTGATGCCAATTATGACCGGCTTCTACATGCAGCTGCACCTCATCTTCGTTTATTTGCCATTGCACGCTATTGGCTAAAAAACGCAAAATCGGCTGCGATTGATCGGCAAGGAAAATACTATTACTCCCCTCACCCAACACCAACGGCGGTGTCGCGACATCCATTGGCAATGAATCTAATTCCGCCAGTGACGACACTAACCAAATTTGTTGCAAGTTCGCGGCGAGACGAAAGGTTGAATAAAGGCGGGCATCTTGCTGGATCAGCTGCTGCATGGTGATGATCACGTGAAAAAATTTGTCATATTGTAGCGAATCCCACCGTAATGCTGAAGCAGCTTCTGCCGTCTGATACAGGTGATGTGCTCATCCGATGGCGCGCGGAGCGGACGCGACCTTAACAAGACCGATAGCCCTAGGCGTCGTAACAAGAATTTTCATTACAGGCTTAAAGCCATGCCTGCAACCAGGCAACCACCGAACGACCAAGGGCGGACAACGCATAACCGCCTTCCAAACTGGCCACCACTTTGCCGCCACAATGCCGCTCCGCCACACTGCGGATTTGCGTGGCGACCCATTGATAATCTTGGTCTTGCCAGCGTAAATGTGCCATTTCATCTTCCAAGTGCGCATCAAAACCCGCGGACACTAAAATAAGTTCAGGGCTAAACGCATCAATGGCTGGCAACCAACGCTGCTGCCATTGCTGCTTAAAAGCACTAAACGTCGAACCGGCCGCTAAGGGGCTATGCACCAAATGGCTATTTGGCTCCGTTTCCGTAAATGGATAAAACGGGTCCTCAAAACTGGAACAAAACAATACGCGAGCATCATCACGAAAAATCTCGGCGGTGCCGTTACCATGATGTACATCGATATCCATGATACAAATGCGCTGGTAACCATAGGTTGCCATCGCATAAGCGGCAGCCACCGCGACATTATTGATATAACAAAACCCCATGGCGGCAGCTCGTCGTGCATGATGCCCTGGCGGCCTTACCGCACAAAAGCTACGCAGATCAAGCCCTTGGCTGACTCTGTCAATCGCAGATAGTACAGAACCTGAGGCATAACGGATCGCATCTAAGCTTTTGGCCATCAAGGCGGTATCACCATCCAAATAAATCAGCTGTGGCTGTGTGGTGGCTGTTGAAGTGATGGTTGTTGAGGTGGTGGCAGAGGTGACAGTGCTCGATTGTGCCATGGCGGCCAGCTGAATTAACTGTGCCAGATAATCGCGATCATGCACCAGCGCCCATTCCTGCTCAGTCGCAGCCCGGCCATCAAGTTGTGTGATGACATACGCGAGACCAGAGCTAATCAACTGATCATAAATAGCATGCAAACGGGCGGGCTGTTCGGGATGCTCTTGCCCAACATCATGCTGTAAACACCGATAATGGCTGATCACACTTAACGTCATAGCGTAGCGCTCATAACGGACGGCTCATAACACACGCTCATCGACAACTCTCATGTTAGGTTCGCCGCCGTTTTAGCGGTCGGCGACACAGGATGTAAATTCAGCCGTAAAAACACCTCATCCGGATCACCATGGGCTATGCGTTTAAAGCCGGCTTTTTCAAACACTTTTAACATAGGGACATTCTGAATACGCACATACGCCTGCATACTTTTCAAACCGCGCAAGCTGGCGATTTCGATCATCTCTTGCAACAGAATTTGCGCCATGCCTTTGCCCTGATGTTGCTCGCGCGTGACAAATGCCACCTCACAACTCTCGGTACTGGCCAGCAAGTAATATCGCCCCACCGCTTGGATTTCCAGCACCGAGCCTTGCTGTTTGACAATACAAAGCGCCAAGTCCTTTGACTGATCGACACTGACTAAAGAGCAGGATTTTTCTCGACTTAATTGCTTGGGATGATAGTTATACCGCAGCAGCAATGTTTCTTTGGTATGGGAGTAGAAAAACTCCTGTAGCCGTCGCTCATCGGCAGGGTTTAATGGCCGCAGATCAAAACTCTCGCCACCAATATCAAGTATTTTTAACCCGACGCCACCAAGCTCAGGCACATCCATTGGCGTTTGCAATTGGTAATGCGGCACCCAATAGTGTTTTCGTACTTCCGCCAGTAAGGCGTTGCGAAATTTCGGGTGCGCAACACGGATAAGCTCAAGAGCACGCTCGCGAATGCTCTTGCCGCGTAGCGCGGCGACGCCATATTCCGTCACCACATAATGCACATGACCACGTGAGGTGACCACGCCACTGCCTTCGCTGATGGTCGCGACAATACGCGACACAGTGCCATTTTTCGCCGTCGACGGTAGTGCAATGATAGGTTTACCGCCCTTACTCATGGAGGCGCCACGGCTAAAATCCACTTGGCCGCCAATGCCACTATAAAATTGATAGCCGAGCGAATCCGATACCACCTGCCCAGTCAAATCCACTTCCAATGCACTGTTAATGGCCACCATCCGCTCATTGCGGGCAATGTGTGTCGGGGAGTTCACATACTCACTGGGATAAAATTCAACATGTGGATTTTGATCAACAAAATCGTACAACGCTTGGGTGCCGACACAAAAGCTACTGACCACTTTGCCTGGGTGAAAGGTTTTTTCACTGTTATTGATGACCCCCTTTTTCATGAGCTCCATCACACCATCGGAGATGAGCTCGCTATGGATACCTAAATTTTTATGATTTCCCAAATACTTAAGCACGGCTTGTGGAATTTTACCTATGCCAATTTGCAAAGTGGCGCCATCATCAATCAGCATGGACACATATTGGCCAATGCGCTCGATACGCTGCTCCACCGGCACGGGCATCACTTCTGGGAGAGGCTGTGCTTGCTCAATAAACGCATCAATATCATTGAGATGGATATAGGCATGGCCACTGGTTCTAGGCATCTGCGGGTTGAACTGGACAATGACTTTTTTCGCGCAGCGCACCGCCGCGGACACCACATCAACCGCAACCCCCAAGGAACAATAACCATAAGGATCAGGCGGTGACGCCATCACCAAGGCGGCATCCAAAGGTAAAATATCGTTAGCAAATAACGCGGGGATCTCCGATAAAAAACAGGGCGTATAGTCGGCCCGACCTTCGGCGACTGCCTGACGAATGCTATCACCAGCGATAAACAGCGTATTCACTTTGAATAGGTCTTGATATTGCGGCTCCGCCCAGCGCTGTGCTCCTAAGGTTTGAATATGCACCACTTCAATATCATGCAGCTGGCTATCGGCAAGGATTAAATCATCAATCAAGGCATTGGGAACGGCGGCATTGGAACCAATAAAAATACGATTACCCGATTTTAGTAACCGCGGCCAATCTAACAGGGTCGTTTTTTTGGGCATAGAAGCCTCACGTGAGCCTAGGTTTACGCTACGGATTTAACGCTATGATTCACACTGTGGATCGCAGTATCTGGGATCCCGCCATGCTGCATGGTGGCATACTGCGATCGTTTAACGGTCCGCACGCATGCTGCGCCCACAATGCTATGCCACGCCAAGATGCTATGCCAGGTCACGATACTAGATCACTCTACTAGGCCACGATACTAGGCCACCAAACAGCAGTATGACTCCCCAACATCAATATGCGAAATGACGTGGTGGTTGCAATACCACTTTGGTCGAACCGAAGCGCGCTATCATGCCATGCGCATCTAAAAATACACCGCTTGGCACCTTGTATCATGCAGTCGACAGCGTTAGAGGAATTAGGGCTTGATACAGAGTTGCAAGCGATGCGTTGCGGCATCGACCGCCAGCCACAACCGCACCAGAGCCGGGCGCGCTGGGGTCTGTCGCGGCACAAACCGCCACTGCCGGACTTGTTGGCTCATCAATCGATGCAGGTCAATCGCCAAGTTTGGATCGCGAGGATGTGCTGCGGCGCTTTGAGCAACGATGCTACGATTGACTATATCTGGCGACATAGCATTTTTAGGTGCGGTGTCGTTAGCGCTCATCTGATTCGATGCGGTAGTGTCAGATCCTGTGCTGTTCGCTAATGGGGTGTTAGATATCGTGGTGTTTGATAGCGTATTTTGCAAAAACGAGTTCGTCACTCGATAGGCATCAGAGATCCCCCCCAGCAGCGGCATCGCCGCCAACACATCGCCGTTTGCATTCCATCCCACCAACCACGCCTGACAATCCGCCAAATCAGATCGGCGATGTGCCGTGGCGTCCGGTAGATAAGTTACCATTTTGACCGGTACCTGCACGGGTGATGCCCACATCGTTTGCCATGCCATTGGATCGAAGCGATAGTCGATCACGTCGGTCACGCCGCCGCTATCGCCATGGAACTGCGGATCGGCAGCACTCTCAGACGATATTCCCAGCATGCCGATGATGAACAGTGCACACCAACACAGGCAATGGCACATAAAAATCCCACATAACTAAAAATTAACAATAAATTAAAGATAGCTTATTTTTATTATGTTCACCTGCGAATTCGCAAAAAAAATGCTGAATGGTCAAACTGCCGTCAACAAGCTCGGCTATGCTAAATATCTACTTCAAAAAAATATGTTCAGCATTCATAAGGTTGACGTTTGGCATGACACAATTTCTCGGCACTGTGCGGCATGGGTTACTGAAGTGTTTGTTTGGGATCTTTGCCGGATTGGTGACACTTTGTAGTTACGCCACTCAACTTCAATCCACTCAACTTCAGTACAACCAACTTCCGTCCAACCAACCGGTGACCATCGAGCGTAAACTCACCTTCATTGTTGGGATTGATAAAGCACCCTATATCCATATTGCCAGCAGCAGTGGTTATGAGCTGGAACTTTTAAAATTGCTGGCCAAGCAGCTGGGGTATAGCGCGCGCTTTGTCCATGTCCCCAATGGGCGTCTGCTCGATACCTTTCAAGATGGTATTGGCGATATTGTAACCTTGCAGCCGCAAGCCATTGCGCCTTATTTCCGCACAAAACCCTATATCTATTATGAAAATGTCGTGATTGTCGCACCGCAATACAGCCAGCGGGTGAATAAAATTGCCGATCTAGCCGGATTGCGCGTGCAAGCATTCCAGAACGCGCATCAGTATTTAGGTGAGGCCTATCGCGCCGCTATTCCAACCTTTGCCAGTTATCATGAAGTGGTGGAGCAGCAATATTTACCTGATTTACTCTATAAAAAACGCCTAGATGCACTGGTGATGGATCGATTTATCTTCCAGCACTATTGCCATCATTGTCACGACCCACAGTGGCGATATGCTGTGAAGCCATTGTTTGCGCATAATCCGTATCACCTGTTAGCACGGAACGAAACGACGGCTAATGCCTTGGATAAAGCACTACTTCATCTGGAAAAAACAGGCCAGATTAAGGAATTACAGCAACGCTTTTTTTCTGCCCCCACCCAAAAGCCACAGTCACCAGAATTGGGCCAAAACACAGAGCTAAAATAAAAACAGCACAGGCTTTTGCCATCACCGCCATAACCATAACGCATACAAAAACGCCAGCGAAGGATGAACTCTCGCTGGCGCTATTCGTAGAACTGTGTTTAATCTAGGCAGTTTAATCGATCACGCGATGCACAATCGGCGATAAGGTTGGTGCAGCACTACTGAACTGCAATGCTGCCAGATATTCACTGGATGCCTTCGCTGCCGCATCTAAGGAGCTGGCATGTACCCGCGCCAGTCGATCACCACGGCGAACCGCGGTGCCTAATGGCAACACATCACTAAAACCCACTGCCGGATCGATCTCTTGCGCCGGATGGGCACGACCACCGCCTAAACGTACCACGGCCATGCCAACCGCTGTGGTATCGCTACTGGCCAAGAAGCCATCGCTGGTGGCAATGATATCTTGCACTACAGGTGCCGCCGCCAAATATTGCGCAGGTTTTTCCATCAGATCAATTGGACCGCCTTGTGCCGCCACCATCTTGGCAAAAATCTCCGCAGCTTTACCACTGGTTAAACTGTGTTCTAAAGCGGCAATGGCACTGGCTTTGTCCTGATATAAACCGGCCAATTGCAACATGCTCGCGCCCAATTCCAGGGTGACTTGATGCAAACGTGGTTCGCGATATTTACCGGTTAAATAATCTAAAGTTTCTAAGACTTCCAGTACGTTACCGGCCGAAGTGCCCAAGCATTCGTTCATATCGGTCAACAGCGCTTGGGTCGGCACACCGGCGCCCTTGGCGGTATTCACAATGCTTTGCGCTAAGGCTGAGGCATCATCGATATTTTTCATAATAGCGCCAGAACCGATCTTGACGTCCATGGTTAGCACGTCCAGACCGGCCGCCAATTTTTTCGACAAAATGGACGCGGTGATGAGTGGAATCGACTCAACCGTCGCGGTGACATCACGGATCAGATATAACCGACGGTCGGCGGGAGCTAATTGCGCGCTTTGTCCGACGATGACACAGCCCAGCGCCGCAACATCACGCTGAATTTTATCCAGTGGCTGCGTACAGCTATAGCCTGGAATAGTTTCCAATTTATCGACAGTACCGCCGGTATGGCCTAAACCACGACCTGCAATCATCGGCACATAAGCGCCACAGGCCGCGACCATCGGCGCCAGCATTAAACTGACTTTATCACCCACACCACCGGTGGAATGCTTGTCGACGACCGGGCCGTCTAAGCGGTCTTTCCAATTCAGCACCGCACCAGAATCACGCATGGCTCGCGTGAGCGCCACGGTTTCTTGGGTTTCCATGCCGTTGAGATAAATCGCCATCGCCAAGGCGGCGATCTGGCCTTCGCTAAAGCTGTTATCGGTCAAGCCGTTGACAAACTGTGCAATAGCCGCATCAGGCAGCACAGCATGATTACGTTTTAACTTAATGATTTCTTGGGGTAAATACATAGAGGGTAACCTCAATCCTGTTTCGCGCTTTCCGCAAGATAGGTCGGAGTAAACGCAGCGGGTAATAATTCGCCTAAGCTCCACTGCTGCAACGCATCCACATGGTTACAGCTGGCAATAGGCGCATCGGGCGTAAAAAATTCGGCAATCACTTGGCGACAAATACCACAAGGTGGCGTTAAGCGCGGTTGTGGCGTGTAAACCAATAATGCTAGAAATTGTCGTTCACCGGCCACCACGGCCGCTGCAATCGCATTACGTTCCGCACAGGTCGTGCCGCCGTAGGATGCGTTTTCAACATTGCAACCGGTATAGATTTGACCACTAGCCGCGAGAATGGCAACGCCAACTGGGAAACGGCTATAAGGGGCATAGGCTTGGAGTGAGGCTAAGCGCGCTTGTTGTTTTAGCGCGGCCCAATCAATGCTTTGTTCCATCGGGAAACACTCGTTGACAATTAGGGCAGCTTGTTATGCGCTTTTCTGCGCGAACAATCAAGTAAAATTAGCATCGCTTGATTTATTTGCCGGCTTTTTCGCCATTTTTATAATGATGGCCAGGCCTGTCAGGCGGAAGGCAACAACATAAAGCGATCCGCATCCAAATAAGCCGGAAACTTTTGCCGAAACGCTTGTAATGAAGCCCAATCCAAACAGGCTTGTAGCACTTGTTCCTGCGCACTGCTCGGCGTCATGGCTTCCCCCACAAAATCAAGGATCTGTGAGTCACCACTGTACTGCCACGGATTCGCATCCTGCCCCACCCGATTACAGCCCAGCACAAAGGCTTGGTTTTCGATCGCGCGCGCACTCAGCAGCGTTTGCCAAATACGACGGCGTGCCGCTGGCCAATTGGCGACGTAAATCATGCCATCATAATCGCCGGTATTGCGCGAAAAGACGGGGAAACGTAAGTCATAGCAAATTTGTAATAAAAACCGCCAGCCATGCACCTGCACGATCACACGCTCTGTCCCTGGCAAATAATGCTGGTGTTCCTGCCCCATACGGAACAGATGTTTTTTATCATAGCTTGTCACAGTGCCATCGGGATAAACCACACAGCAGCGATTGGCTACGCCATCTTGAGTTTGGATCGCTAAAGAGCCACAAATCACCGCCTGTCGCGCCGCTGCTTGCGCTTGCAGCCATGTTACGCTCTCACCTTGCATCGACTGCGCGATGTGTTGGCTTTGCATGGAAAAGCCGCTGTTAAACATTTCCGGCAGTACCAACAAATCCGCATCAGGCGCTTGATCCATCAAACTAGCCAAATGCCGATGGTTGGCCGCCGCATCTTGCCAATGCAAATCAGCTTGGATCACAGCGACATGCAGCTGGGGCTTTGCCGCGACTGCAGACGCAGCTGTTGCAGACGCTGTTGAATGCGTTGCATGAACGGTTGAATGAACTGAGACCGGTGCTGACATGTTAGAAAATCTCCTTGCAACATATTTACAATAACTGCAAGCGCGCCGCCGCTGCATTTAACGTGCTTTCTTGTTTGGCAAAACAAAATCTCACCAACCGTGGCGCCGCTGCGGCATTCGCATGCGCACGTGAGAATACCGACAGTGGGATGGCCGCGACGCCATGCTGCTGCGCTAACCAGTGACAAAATTCAATATCCGGCATATCCGCGATAGCACTGTAATCGGCGACTTGAAAATAGGTGCCACGACAAGGCAATAACGTCCAAGCGCTGCCTGCCAACTGCTGGGCAAAATAATCACGTTTTTGCTGATAAAACGCCGCCAGCCCGGTCACTAAATCTGGCGCTGATTGCAGCAGATCGGCAATCGCCACTTGTGCCGGTGTGAAACTTGAAAACGTCACATACTGATGGATTTTACGAAACTCCGTTGTTAGAGCCGCCGGCGCAATACAATAACCAAGCTTCCACCCCGTGACATGAAAGGTCTTGCCAAAGGATGACACCACCATAGTCCGCGCCGCCAAGGCATCATACATCAAAGCGCTACCGGCATGCGCTTCATCAAACACCATATGTTCATAGACTTGATCACTGATGCAAAACAAGCCATGCCGCTGCACCAGATCCGCCAGCGCTTGCCAATCCGCCGCTTGAAACACCATCCCTGTTGGATTGTGCGGGCTATTGACGATGATCACGCGGGTGCGACTGGTGATCTGCTGTTCAACGGCATGCCAATCCACGTTAAACAACGGCGCCTGCAGCTGAATATGCACAGTACGACCACCCGCAAGCTCGACCGCCGGTTGATAACTGTCATAGGCAGGATCAAACACAATCACCTCATCCCCTGGCCGCACCAGCGCTTGAATCGCCACAAACAGCGCCTCTGTCGCGCCCGAGGTCACGGTAATTTCACGCTCGCTGCACACAGTGCGCGCCGTCGTGCGCTGCGTCAACAACGCGATCTGTTGCCGCAAGCATGCCATTCCGATCATGGGAGCATATTGATGGAAGCCATCTTGACTGGCGCGGCTTAGCGCCGCTAACAAGCGCTCATCTGGCGCAAAATCAGGAAAGCCTTGCGATAAATTAATGGCACCACAGGCCGACGCTAACTGCGACATTTGGCTAAAAATCGTCGTGCCAACCCATGGCAATTTACTGTCAATCATCATCTGTCACTCGCTTGCTATGCAGCCAACTATCGCTGCGCTGCGGTTATCGTGCCATAATAGATGTCATTATCCATTCCGCCAAACACCGCGCCACCATCCGACATCGCCATACGCAAGATGCGCTGTGGAGCCCCGCGTGAATTGGCGATAACCTATTGAAGAAGAGAATCATTATGCGCGTATGCGGTATCGAAATTAAAGGCTCTGAAGCCATTTTATGTATGATGGAATTGACCGACGGTTTAGTGTCTTTACCGGATTGTCGGCAAGTCCGCTTTGCCCTGAGTAACGACCAAGACGCCGAACAAATCCGTAAATTCCAGTTTGGCCTGGCCAAGTTAGCCGAAGATTATAAAATCGAACGTTTTGTTATTCGGGAACGGCCGCAAAAAGGCAAGTTTGCCGGCGGTGCCGTGGGCTTTAAAATTGAAGCCGCGATCCAATTGATTACCCAGATTGATACCGTCATTTGCACCAATGCCGCCATCAAGGATAAATTATCGCGTTTTCCATTGCCGGTAGATTTTAAAAGCACCGGGCTCAAAGTGTTTCAAGAGGCGGCCTTTACCACCGCTTATGCGTATCTGATCCATTAAATAGCCATGGCCATGCGCTCGACAGCCCAGCGTCTGATGCAGCGGTTTACCCTGCTGAGTCTGCTGCTGTGTATCGGTGCGTGGCAATGGACACGCTGGCAAGCCCAAGCTGTTGATCCTCAGCAGCAAATTGCTGGCGTGTTGATCCATCAGCTTCGTCATACCCCGATCAAGGCCGTCGCGCTGACGTTGGATGGTGATTTCACCCCACGGCAATGGCGGCAACTACAAACAACCTTACAAGCGCAAAATGCGAAGGTCAGCATATTTACCAACGCCGAAACCTTGCAGTTGCTACCGGTGTTATTCTCCCAGTTACAGCACGCAGGTCATCAATTTGGCAATGATGCCTGCAGCCGCCGGTGTCAGCCATCAGCTGACGCATGGCAATGGCGTCATGCGATCCTGACCAACGATGTCGCTATTCGCCAACTCGGCGATACAGCCCCCATCTTACTGCGGCTGCCTGATAGCAACGAAGGCATCGCCTTACCGCTTTGGCTTAAATTTCATCAGCGCTGGCATATCCGCTGGAGCTATGCTTTTCGAACCGATCGCGCCGTGAAACCGCAATTCGACCAGTTTTTTCAGCAATTAACGCCCGGCATGATTATTCGAATGCCGGCGGATCAAGCGCTGCTCGACGCCTTGCCAGGCTTGATTGCCAACCTACATGCTTATGGATATCAATTGCTTACCCTTAACGAATTGATCCAACAACAGCCATTACCGTGGCAACAAAATCCCCATTAATCGCACAGCTCCCGATCTTAACCGCATTCTGATTGTGACAAGTCTCAAATCGAGTTACTGCTGTAGATGCATTTTTGTACCGTTTTACCACAGTCCATTCAATCACTCGACCATATCAAGTCAATGCCGTATGGACTGCAGTGCTTGGCGGTGTACGCCACATAAAAATGCCATCATCACATAGGCCGCAACGCCATGATCACCGCGGCCATAACAACAAACACACAGGAACATCACGTTGAAAACAACCATCCTTGCCAGTGCCATGCTTGGCGCCTTTGGCGGTATCTATGCCAGTCAGACGTTGGCCGCCGATTTAGATATGGCGAATAAAATTCGTCACGAAGGCTTATACCAATCACAGGTTATGCATACCTTAACCCACCTTACTGATGCGATTGGCCCGCGTCTGACCAATTCGCCGCAAATGCGCGAAGCCAATCGCTGGACCTTGCAACAACTCAGTAACTGGGGCTTGAAAAATGGCCAGCTGCATGGTTTTGAATTTGGTCGCGGCTGGAGCTCGGATGCGGTCAGTATTCGCTTGGAAGGGCCGCGTCAGCAAAGCTTACATGGTATCCCGGTGGCATGGACTCCTGGTACCAACGGTAGCCTGCAAGGACAGGTGATGTTATTTGATGCCAGTACCGAAGCCGATTTGGCCAACTATCAAGGTAAGTTAAAAGGCAAAATTCTGCTGATGGGCGAAGATGAGAAAATCGCCCCACCGCACACCGTCATTTTTGAGCGGCTCAGTGCGGGTAAATTGAGCGACATGAAAGACAGCAAGCCAGGGGCCGTGGCCAGTTACGAATCCATGATGAATAAAGCATCGCAGGCGAAACGTAAGCAAGCCTGGTTATTTAATCAGCGCCTCAGCAGCTTTTTACAGCAAGAACAAGTTGCCGCCGTGATCTATCGATCCAGTCGACAAGGTGGTTTGGTGCGAGTGTTTGGTAAATCTCACCGTGTTGGTGAAACCTTCACGGTGCCAGCCATTATTATTGAACAAGAAGATTATGCCTTGCTGACGCGGATGCTCGACCGCCAGCAACAACCGACGTTAGCCTTGGATATCAAAGCGCGTTTTCATGATGATGATGTGAACGCCTACAACACTATTGCCGAAATCCCCGGCACCGATCGCCAAGGTGAAGTGGTCATGGTCGGTGCGCACTTGGATTCATGGCATGCCAGTGATGGCGCTGTGGATAACGGGGCTGGTGTTGCCGTTGCCATGGAAGCCGTGCGGATCCTACAAAAACTCAACGTGAAACCTAAACGCACCATTCGAATTGCACTGTGGAACGGAGAAGAACAAGGACTGTATGGCTCACGTGCTTACGTGAACGACTTTATTGCCAGCCGTCCAGTACCGACCGATGCCGAAGAGCGTAAACTACCGCGTTATTTATGGTCCAGTCCAGGCTGGCCGATTAGCCCAAAGCCATTACATCAAAAACTGTCAGTGTACTTTAATATGGATAACGGCAGTGGCAAATTCCGTGGCGTCTATACCGAAGGAAATATTGCCGCCAAACCCGTATTTAGCGACTGGTTTAGTCCTTATGCCGATCTTAGCAATGGCGTCATTTCGCCATTATCAACCGGTGGTACGGATCATGAAGCCTTTGACGATGTGGGTGTGCCAGGCTTTCAATTTATTCAAGATCCACTCGATTACAGCACTCGTCTGCATCATACCCATATCGATTCAATCGACCATGTGATTGAAGACGATTTAAAACAGGCCTCCGTCATTATGGCCGGTATGCTGTACGAGGCCGCGATGGCCGATAAACCCATGCCACGTAAACCGATGCCACAACCAGCATCATCGGTGGTGCAGCAGGAGCGCGATCTGGCCAGCGATAAACAGCAGCGCCGCGAAATCAATGACGCCAAACAAACGCTCGACAGCTACGGTGTCGGTGGCTCCTTGTAGCAACACACTGTCGTGAAACGGCAACGTTAAAATTTCTGACAGTACCCAATAAAAAACCCAGCTCAGGCTGGGTTTTTCGTCAAATGAAGCAACCACTGTTAAACTATGTGGCCGCTGCTGACTGTATTTTTTGTAATTTTAGGTTTTGCCAATACGCCGTTAAATCCGCCTTGACCTCAGGCAATAACAAATACAGCGCCAGAATATTCGGCACCGCCATCAAAAAGATCATCGAATCGATAAAATCGAACACCGCCATAATGCTTGGCACCGCCCCCATGGCCACCACCATCACAATCAGCACTTGATACAGCCGCTGTGCGATCGCGGAATGGCCAAATAAATAGCCCCAGGCACGCATACCGTAATAGGCCCAGCTCACCACTGTCGAGTAGCCAAATAACAACAACGCCACCATCAACACCATCGGGAACCAATCAAATACGCTGGCAAAGGCCGAAGACGCCAGTTGCACGCCATCTAGCCCAGGCTGCAAATAAACTCCGGTCACCACAATCAATAACGCCGTAATGGTACAGATCACCACCGTATCAATAAATGGCTCCAATAACGCGACAAAACCTTCGGTCACCGGCGTGGCGGTTTTCACCGCGGCATGCGCAATCGGCGATGAGCCGATGCCGGCTTCGTTGGAATAGGCGGCGCGGCGAAAACCTTGAATAATCACCCCAATTAAACCGCCATAGGCCGCCTCAGGCGCAAAGGCACTATGTAAAATGGTGGCAATCGCGGCAGGGATCTGTTGGTAATGCACCGCCAACACCGCTAAGGCACCGAGTAAATAAATGGCACACATCAAAGGTACCAGTCGGCTGGTCACTTTCGCGATACTTTGAATACCGCCAATAATCACCAAGCCGACAAAAAAGGCGTAAATCACACCAAATAGCCAAGCGTTATCAAAACCAGTCACGGACTTTACTTGGGCAAACCCTTGATTCACATGGACAAAGCCTGCCGAACCAAAGATGCAGGCCAAGGCAAAAAAACCAGCCAAAAAGGCCCCCAACCGCGGCAAGCCGACCCGGGTTAACGCCACTTTGATGTAATACATCGGGCCACCGGCGACAGTGCCATCGGGCAAGGTTTGCCGATATTTCACCGCTAACGTACATTCTACAAACTTGGTACTCATGCCGAGCAACCCTGCCACAATCATCCAAAAGGTCGCACCTGGCCCGCCCAGCGTGATGGCGACTGCCACCCCAGCAATATTCCCAGTCCCGACAGTGCCGGATAGCGCCGCCGATAGTGCTTGAAACGGGCTAATATCGCCAGGGTCTTGCGGCTTGCTATGCTTCCCGCGCACCAACTGCAACGCATGACCAAAACCACGAATATTGATAAAACCTAAATAGCAGGTAAACACAATGGCGCCACACATCAACCACACCACAGTGACAGGTATCGCAACGCCCTGCACATGAAATGAATAGAACACTACGCTGGCTAAGGCGGAGCTAAATTGCTCAAACGCCTGCTGGAAATCAAAACCGCTGGACATCTAGAAATCCTTAACAACCAAAATGCCAGCCTACCATAGCTAAATGGTCATTCGAAGCCCCGGCGTCTGGATTTCAACGCCATGCAGCTCAATTCTGCCGTGCCAATACACGAGCTACCGCGCGCTTCGCCACCCATCAGCGTGCATCGGGGCATAGATTCATCATTTCGCCATCGTTTCGGCACCGGATTGTCATGTTGTGATACTAGAGTGATGACGTCGATGGTTCATTCTGGAGTCCATATGCGCAGCATGCCGATGTGGTTTCACCGCTTGATCACCAAGTGCCTCATAACCCCGTCACCTGCACGACGTCGCCCAACCGGCCAGCACGTTGGCCTCATGATGCTGTTTGCCCTCTTGCTCATCCCCGGCCACGCACAGACCCAACGCCATGCTTTACATAGCCAAGCGACAACAGATAGAACGCCACATGCGCGGGTTGCGGGGCTTGAGCGGGTTAAGGTTGAGCGTGGCCAGATGGAGAATGTTCAGATCGAGAACAACCAGCCTAGACATGAGTACGCAGCGCACAAGGACGCGAAATTAGTTCTGATCAGTATCGATGGTGTTCGCTGGCAGGATTTGTTCTATGGCGCCGACCCGCAGATCGCCACCGATAGCCGCTACGTTAAACAACCGGCCTTGATCGAACCATTTTTGGCACAACCGCGCCACGAACGGTTAATGCCTTTTCTGCATAGCGTCATAGCACGTCAAGGCCTATTGGTGGGCGATCGATACCGCGGCTCGCAGATGCAGGTGATGAACCCATGGCATTTTTCCTATCCAGGCTATAACGAACTACTCAGCGGCATGGTGGACAACCGCATTAATTCCAATCAAAAAATTGCCAACCCCAATGTCACAGTGCTGGAATGGTTGAATCAGCAACCTAGCATGCAACACAAAGTTGCCGCCTTTGGTTCATGGGATGTGCTGCCGTATATTCTGAACGTGCCGCGCAGTGGTTTAATGGTCAATGCCGGTTTTAGTCCACAACAAGGCCCACTCAACGAGCGGCAACAATTTCTCAATCAATTGCAGCGCCAAACGCCCAGCCCTTGGGGGGCGGTACGATTGGACGTCTTCACTCATCAATTTGCCTTGGAATATCTAAAAAAAGACCAGCCGCGCTTACTTTACATCGCGTATGGTGAACCTGATGATTTTGCCCACGAAGCGCGTTACGACCAGTACCTGCAATCCTTACACCGTATCGATCAGTTCATCGCGGAGATTTGGCAACAACTACAACAAGATCCCTATTATCGCGACCAGACACATCTGTTGATCACCACCGACCATGGCCGCGGCAATCACGCCAATACCTGGATGCATCATGCCAGTGCACGGGCGATGGCGGGTTACAGTAAGAAGTTAGCCGCGCTGGGCAGTGCGGGGAACTTGGGTGGAGGTATTGTCGGTTCGGATGAAATTTGGTTGGCGGCCATCGGGCCTGAGATCCCCGCACAAGGGCTACTGGTGACACAGACGCCGTGGCAACAAGCGCAAGTTGCCAGCACGGTAGCGCAGCTACTGGGGTTTGATTATCAACAGTTTCAATACAATGCCAAGGCTGCCTTACCTCTCACCAGCCTTGAGCAGCAATTTGCCAAACACCGCTCTGCCGCCTTCGCAACCACCGCAAATGTGCGCGCAACATCGTTGCCTGCAACCTCAGTCGCGCCATCTGCCGTCAGTATCACCACCGCCGCCAGCATCAGTGCTGCGGTAGTCTCCCCTTCCCCTACACAACCGACGTTTTACCCCACGCCCACGGTGTCTCGGCCACAACGATAACACCACTCACAATCCTCAGTTGTGGCGGCATGTATATGTCGCCGCGCATATCTTTCAGGCCATAAGAGGGTGTGACTTAAAGGAGGTTATTTAGTCGAGGTGACAAGACGAGTGCGCGTTGGCCACAGGCCCGTAAATTTCGAGCGGTAAACCATCCGGATCGGCAAAAAACGTAAACTCGGCGCCCGTGTAAGGATCGATACGAATCGGCTCACATGCAATCTGGCGGCTGGCCAACCAAGCCACAGTCGCCGCCACATCAGCCACCGCAAAACAAAGATGCCTAAGCCCCTGCGCTTCCGGTCGGCTCGGTCGCGCTGGCGCATCAGGAAAACTAAACAGCTCCAACTGTGCGCCATCGGGTAAACGTAAATCCAATTTCCAAGATTGCCGCTCTGCACGATAATGTTCGGCAATAATCGGCAAGCCCAATTGCTGGTGATAAAAGGCTTTGCTGCGTTCATAGTGCTGGCAAATGATTGCCACATGATGCATGGCTTGTAACACGACAGCTCCTTGGCGATATTCTCAGTTTTGTGATGATGACATGGTAGCGAAATAGTGCCCCTTGTCGCGCTTCGACGTCATAGCGCTAGTTGCCGCCAGATTCACGCATCACCGGCAACGGCTTTTTCAACCGATTCGCAGCATAATGCTCCACCGCACGCATCACGCGTAGCATATTGCCACTGAGCACCTTGGTAATATCAGCTTCCGAATAGCCACGTTTTAACATACCTTCGATCAAGTTAGGGTAGCTCGACACATCTTTCAGGCCGGTAGGCAATGAATCACCCACGCCGTCATAGTCCGAACCAATCCCCACATGCTCAATGCCGACCAGCTTTACCACATGATCAATATGATCAAGTACTTGCTCTAAACTGGCATAGGGATATGGATGTTTTTTCTTGTACTCGGTTTCAAAGGCTTTTTCATCGGCTGGCTTACCTGCCGCCGCATACGCCGCTTTGTACTGCAATCCCCACTGGTTAGCTTGCGACACCACAAACGACGAGCCAAAGTTGATTTGAATCACCCCACCGTTTTTAGCTAACGCGCGGATCATGTCATCATCCATATTCCGCTCAAAGCCCGGCACCAAAGCACGCAGTGAGGAATGCGAGGCAATCACTGGGGTTTTCGACAGCGCCACCACTTGATAAAAGGCTTGATCAGACACGTGCGAGATATCAATCATCATGCCGATGTTATTCATCGCCACCACCACATCTTTCCCAAACGGACTCAGGCCTTTCCATGGGCGGCGCAGGTCGTAGCTCGAATCGGCAATATGATTCGATTCAGAATGCGCCAAGGTGATGTAACGAATACCGCGGTCGTAAAAATGCTGCAAATTGGCCAGTTTGCCTTCCAACGGGGTGCCATTTTCCATACCTAATGCAATCGCAATTTTGCCGGCGCGGGTATGCTGTTCTAAATCCGCACTGGTGTAGGCCATGGCAAATTTGTCCGGTGCCCGCCCAACTAAGGCTTCCATCGAATCAATCAACTGATTCGCCAATAAAAAACCGCCACCTTTTTTTTCGTAGGATGCCGGAATATAAATGGACATAAAAGGCGCATCAAGGCCACCGGCTTTAGCGCGCGGATAATCAAAGTCGCCACGCTTTGTTGCTTTCGTGACATCTTCCCAGTCTTCTTGTAACCGATAAGGCACATCAATGTGGGTATCAATAATCATCTGCTGCTGTGCAATTTGTTGTGCCCGCTCCGCCAATGATGGCGCAGCTGCTGCCGCAGCGATGGTTGAAGCTTGACTATAACTGGCACTGCAAAGCAACACGGCCAGCATCGAAGGTGAGAATTTCATAATATTCCTATCTTGTTATTTTTTCTGTTTGCGCACGAGTATCCTAGCGAGGCTGCTAGGTTAAAACCGGCCAAAAAACTGATCAATCAACCAAGTCATTTGATCATTTAACTGTTCCACAATCGCATCAGCCGAAGCACCATACATGGCCAGCACCCGTTCACCTTGCGACTCTGATAAACGTTTTCCCGCCATCGAGTACTCAATTTCTGCCAAGGTTTTATCGTAACGTGGGACCAACTGCCACACCATATATGACGCCGTTTGCGCTGCAATCAATGGCATGGCAAATTGGCAAAACTCTTCAATAAATGCTTTACCTTCGGGGCCTAAACAGCCAGGTTCTAGTCGATATAACACGGTCAATTTGGGTGTTGTCATCTTGCCCTCGGCCACGGCGGCGTGCCGTTAAGAATATGGGTGAAAATATATTAAAAACACTAAGATACTATTCGAACACCAACATATTCGAACACCAACATATTCGAACACCGACATGTGGTAGATGAATGTTTCATCTATTCAAGTGACCTTAGCATGTCATGCGCGCTTATAGCGTATAGCATCCAGCATGGTAGCAACAACCGAAGCGAGCCTTGCATATTGGCATGGTGTCAACTTGCCACGACGCGACATCCGTGCCGCAAGGCGACAGCCATGGCACATACGGCTTGGTTAAGTGCCGCGCTTTAAACCAAATTCACGCCACAACAGCTCATCAATATCTTGCGGCGCTATCGTACTAACGGTCAACTCGCCAGCGGATTGCTGCTTAAATTCATTGCCTATCAGGAGTTTGCGTCCCGTATCATGTTGCATCAACACCAGCAGCTTTTGTACAAAAATCGTCTCTGGGTGCGTCGAATTTAGATAATTGGCCGGCATAAAATCGATCCATTCGGCCGGATAAAGATCAAAGCCATACTGTGACACAAACTGCCCATCCAACCAGGCTTGTAGCACATATTGCTCAGGCTCTGGGCTGATTAAACGAAACTGATCATGATCTTGGTGCTGCACCAGATTAACTTCGGCCAACGCCATCGGTGCCCGCATGCCATAACTGCCAAACCCAAGATCACAAAGATAACGCCCGCTCGGCAAGGTCACAATCAAGGCCATATGGGTTTTTGGCCGGCGCATTGGGTAAAACATCGGCCGACAAAATACAAATTGATACGGAATCTCAAGCGCCGTCAGCGCCATGGCAAATAGGCCATTAACCTCATAGCAATAGCCACCACGCCGCTGATGTACAATTTTCTCCACAATGTGTGCCGGCTCTAACGACACCACTTTCCCGGCTTGCACATCCAAATTTTCAAACGGCACATGCCGCAATTGATGTTGCATCATGCGCGTCAGCGTGTCGATCTCCAAGGGTTGCGCTAACGCATCGGCGGTCAATCCAATTCTTTGGTAATAGGCTTGTAGGGAAAAATTATCCGCAATCATGGCATCCTCTCATGTGACGCGTACATCACATCTATACACCCAGCAAGAACGCTGACAAACAACGTCGAATTATCGCATTAAATCATGCTGATGCCGCATCGTCCATCACCGCCATTGCGAGCCTTGGCAGAATTTGCCACTATGTGAGCGTAGGTCGCCGCGCAACCTATTTGGGCGTGGGCGGCAAACGGTAACCTTGCCCGAATTCAAGGTACGGGCAAAGCGCGTTCATCTAACACTTCGATATCTCGACAATTCTTAATCACTGAGCAATGCTTATGACCCAGTATCATGCCCTTACCCCAGATAGCGCTGCCATTTTTGCTAACGAGCACAGTGCGCTATTTGGCGAACATAGCCAACTGCAGAGTACTGCCTTTGGTCAAAGTCACTTTAATTTAGTGTTTCGGGTGAAAAATCAGTTTGGCACCAGCTTGATTGTTAAACAAGCCAAGCCCGTCCCGCATGCTGCCGGCGAAGAATGGCCCTTACCGCTTGACCGCGCGCGTATCGAAGCTGAAGTGTTACAGCGCCAACATCGCATCGTTCCAGACCATGTGGTTGAGGTGTTGCACTTTGATCCAACCTTGTCGACCTTGTTGCTGGAAGACCTCGCCGCCTATGAACTTCTCAGTCGAGCACTGCGAAACGGCAAACAACTGCCTAAATTAGCCAGCCATATGGCGCACTACTTGGCACAATGTAGTTTTTATAGCAGTGATTTTCAGTTGGATGGCCCAAGCAAAAAAGCGGCGCAAAGCCGCTTTAGCAATGCAGAACTTTGTTTAATTACCGAAGAGTTGGTGTTTTCCGACCCCTACTGCCACCATGAACGCAATCACTTCAATCGCGAGTTATTGCCCATGCTGCGCGATATGTGGCATAACGACGCTTTGTTGGCCGAAGTCGCGTGGTTAAAGCTGCGCTTTACGTCTGCACCGCAAGCCCTGATCCATGGCGATTTAAACACCGCCAGTGTCTTTGTGACGCACGAAAGCACCAAGGTCATCGACGCCGAATTTGGCTGCTATGGCCCGATCGGATTTGATGTTGGTACCTTCATCGCCCATCTGATCTTGCACTATTTAGCCAGCCCAGCACTGCAGCGAGAACAAAATCCGGTACAACATCAGGGCTATTTATTGCAGCAAATACGCACGATGTGGCAGCAATTTGCCGAAGAATTTCAGCGCCTTGCCCAGCAAGAATGTCGCCACCCCAGCTGGCAAAACGATCGATTTATCCAGGCGTATATCGCGCAAGTATTGGTCGACACCGTTGGGTTTATCGGCACAGAACTGATTCGCCGCATCGTCGGGTTTTATCATGTGGATGATATCGACAAAATCACACAATCGCCGCAGCAAAAACTACAGATAGAGCAGGCCGCATTAAAACTTGGCCAGCAATGCATTTTACGGCATCGTCAGATGACACATATTGATCAAGTTTTAGCGCTGCTTAGTGACGTCAACACCTAATACATATTAAAAAAATCAATATGTTGAAAACATCTAAGCATAAATGTTGTGCTTGCCAAGCCTGCGGATAGCTTGGCACTTTGCGCATACTGGCCGAGGCGAGATACGGATGGCCCCCTGTTAGCATGTCACCATAAACCTGCCTAGAACGCTTGAGCATGGAATGGTACGCTCGAGCATGCATGCACCGCAGGGCGTTGTGCTCCCGCGTTAAAGTTCACCACTCCCAGCGCCGATAAAACGTCAATAACAACACAAACACTACGTTTATCGCTAGCAAGGATTTTTTATGTCGTTTGAGCCCGCCAGCCCCGCACCTGTTGCCAAATCATCGCCGCAGTCAATATCACCGCTGTCGTTATCCACCTTGGCCACCGCTGAGACGCCCATCACATGGCCGAGCACCTGTATTTGGCAAAGTCATGCCCATTTAGCCTTCACCGATTTGGTGTTTTTTGCTGACGCTTGGTTTTGTGTGTTTCGTGAAGCGTTGGCGCATGTGTCGGCCGAGGGCGCCTTGCGGATTATCCGCAGTCGCGATGGCGAACACTGGTTTAGTGTGGCGCTTATCAGCCAACCCGGCGTAGATTTACGCGATGGTAAACTGATCCCCCACCCCAACGGCAGCCTTCAGCTCATCGGCGCAGCGGTACGCTATCAGCCAGACTATCAGTTACAAAGCCAAACCTGGTTTTCAACCGATGGCTGTCGTTGGGGCAATGCGCAGCCGAACGGGCCAGAAAATATGTGGTTATGGCGGATGACTTGGCATGCAACTGAGGCATCGGCGCAAACGCCGCGCGCTTATGCGGTCGGCTACCACGCGAAAAACCCGCGCTTTGCGCAGTTGTATCAAAGTCAGAATGGATTAGATTTTACCGCACATGGCGAGCCATTTGCCGTCAGCGGCTATGCCAATGAGGCCGCATTACAGTTTAGTGATGGGATGGGCGCGGCATTTGACCGCGGTGAAGCCTGGTGTTTATTGCGGCGCGATCCGGACGTGGCCATGCTGGGTCGAAGCAAAGCACCTTATGTGGATTGGCAATGGCAGCCGTGTGACCGACGGATTGGTGGCCCACAGGCCCTTTGTATCCATGGGATTTGGCTGACGACCGTGCGTCTTTACGATAACAACATCCGCACCAGCGTTTGCCGGCTAGAACCCGATGGCCAGCTCACCGAAGTCATCACTCTGCCATCAGCTGGCGATTGCAGCTATGCCGGCATGGTATGCCATGCGACAGCACAAGGCCAGGAACTGTGGATCAGCTATTACAGCAGCCACGGTGCGACCAGCGCCATTTATCTGGCCAAAATCCCATTCCAATAATTGCCATAAAGGTGCTGCGCGTTTGGCATTTTTTCAAGTGCCTCCTACACTTTGAACTATTGCAGGCTGCGGTAGCCTGCTGTTCGAAGGAGTTTCCTATGCTATGTAAAGCGACGGCGATATCCACAACACTTTTATTTATCGCCATGCCATCATCGGCTATCGATTTTCAATCCTCTGGTTTTCTCACTCTGGCGGCAGGCAAAACACTATCCGGTTCGGTCAAAGGCCGCAACGAAATTGGCTTTGATTGCCCTTGTATGATTAGTGACTATTCGCAAGCTGGTGTATATGAAGACAGCATCAGCTTGAAACCTGACAGCAAACTGGGTTTACAAGGCTCTGTTGTATTTAGCCCCTCGTGGCAACTCACCGGCCAAGTGGTATCTCGTGGCTCTCGAGACGGTAAAATCAACTTAGAATGGGTGTATGTTAGCTATCAAGTCAATGATACCAATACACTGCAAGCGGGCCGTAAACGGCTGCCACTGTTTTACTACTCCGAACAACAAGACATTAGCTTCACCTATCCTTGGCTCCATTTGCCACCACAAACCTATGGCTGGGAAGCCGTGAATTATAATGGCGCCAACTGGAATCATCAGTGGAACCTGGGTCAGTGGAGTGGCCAATTCAATATGTTTGCAGGCAGTGAAACTCGCCGCGATAGTGACTATTTAAAACTCTACAGTGGGCTAGAATCTGAAACCGATACTCGCTGGGCCAACATTATCGGCGCCGAACTCATCGGCAGCCGCGATTGGTTTGAAGGCCGATTGGTGGTGATTCAATCCGACACCGAGGCACGCCTTGTGTCAGAAGGTGAAGACTGGTCAACGCCAGCGAAACAACAAATTTATGGCGCTTCCGGCTTGGTCGACTACAACGATTGGCTGACAAGTGCGGAAGTATTTTTTTCTGATCGGACCGAAAGTTATGGCCGCGATCTGGCGTATACATTTTCGGTGGGCAGACGTTTTGGCAACTATACCGCACTGGTGACACACGGTTTATATAACCAAAAAATTTATCGCGACAACCCAGCCGAATATGATGCCGCTGAATCTGCCGAAAAACATCGCATGAACTCTTTTGTGCTGCGCTACGATCTTAATAGCAGTATGGCGCTGAAAATGCAGCTGGATCGCTGGCGTGATTTTAGTGGCAGCTGGTTTAAACAAACCTATGGCAATAGCACCACCATGAGTGTAGGGTTTGATATGGTGTTTTAGTGGCTACACCTTGTTCGTGCTTACCTCAACAAAGCCGAGTGATGACTCGGCTTTGTTGTCTATCAACCAAATAACATCGTATTACCCTGAATTGCGCATCCCTGCAGCGATACCTGCAATGGTGACCATCAACGCGCGTTTGATATTGTCATTGACAGTTTCTGGTGCATGTCGCACACGCTTCAGTAGCTCGACTTGCAAAATATGCAAAGGATCAACATAAGTGTTACGCAGCATAATGGATTCGCGGATCCACTGCTCCTGCGCCATTAACTGCGGTGCATCAATTAGCTGCAACAGTAAAGCAGTATCGGCTGCCAACTGCTGACGTAATTGCTCTCCCAGCGGCTGCAAGTGTGCCGGTACTAATTTCTCATCATAGTAGGCCGCAATTTGCGCGTCCGCCTTGGTGTACACCATTTCTAGCATCGATAACCTTGTGGCAAAAAATGGCCATTGCTGACGCATTTGCGACAGTACTGCGGAATGACCATCCCGAACCACGGCCGCTAACGCCTGACCAGCTCCGAGCCAGGCGGGCAACATTAAACGATTTTGCGACCAGGCAAAAATCCACGGGATCGCCCGCAAGCTCTCTACGCCGCCATTGGGATTGCGTTTGGGTGGACGACTACCCAGTGGCAATTGCCCCAACTCTAACTCGGGAGTGGCTGCGCGAAAATACGCTACAAAATCAGGATGATGCCGAACAACAGCTCGATAAGCCTCACAGGATGTCGCCGCCAGCTGCTGCATTAATTGCCGCCATTGCGTCGCCGGCACCGGCGGGGGTAATAATACCGCTTCCAACACTGCCGACGCATACAAGGCTAAACTACGCTGCGCTAACTTGGGTAAACCAAACTTAAAGCGGATCATCTCACCCTGTTCTGTGACACGTAATCCGCCCTGTAATGACCCCGGAGGCTGCGATAAAATGGCCGCATGCGCAGGGCCACCGCCGCGACCTATGGTACCACCACGGCCGTGGAACAACGTCAGTTGTACCTGTGCTTGCTGACAGATCGCCACCAATGCCTCTTGCGCACTATATTGCGCCCATGCGGCGGCAATAGCACCGGCATCTTTGGCCGAATCGGAATAGCCAATCATCACTTCTTGCTGGCCTTGGATGTAACCACGATACCAATCGATCGCCAGCAATTGCCGGATACATTCAGGCGCACGCGTTAAATCGGCCAAGGTTTCGAACAGCGGGGCCACCCGCATGGCAAAGCCAATACCCGCATCTTTTAATAGTAATTGTACGGCCAATACATCTGATGGCTGACCTGCCATGGAGATCACATAGGTCGACAAAGCTTCGGCACCGTGTCGAGCAATGATCTCGCAGGTATCTAGAACTTCCTGCACTTCGGCACTGGGTTGCCATTTCCGCGGGAACAATGGCCGCTTACTATTGAGTTCATTCAGTAGAAATGCTTGCCGCGCCGCTTCATCCCACTGCGCATAATCACCAATACCTAGATAACGGGTTAACTCACTAAACACTTGGCAATGCCGGCCCGACTCTTGCCGCACATCGAGTTTTAACAAGGTCAAGCCAAAGGCGTGGGCGCGACGAATGGTATCCAAGAGTGGCCCTTGCGCAATCACATCCATGCCACAATGCACAAGCGATCGGTAGCACACCAGCAAAGGCTCGAGTAGCTGTGCTTTATGCCAAATTAAATCATCAGGTCGCTGTAAACGGTCATGCTTTAATGCTTCTTCTAACCAATCACGGGTATAGATCAATTGCTGTTTTAAGTTTTTCAGCACGAACCTATATGGCTCAGACGCCCCTTGCGCCAACTCGGTTAATTCCGGAGACGCCAGAGCCATGGATAATTCATTGCCCAACAGATCCAGATCGCGGCTAAATAAATCAGCGGCTTTCCAACGACTTAACAGCAACACTTGGCGGGTCACCTTGGCCGTCACAAAGGGATTGCCATCCCGATCCCCGCCCATCCACGACGAAAAACGGATCGGCGTTGCATCAAGTGCCAAACCATGCCCCAACACCGGTAACATGGCATGCTCTAATTCCCGAATAAATGCCGGTATGGCCTGCCAAAGTGAGGTTTCAATCACCGCAAAACCTGATTTAGCTTCATCCACCGGTGTTGGCCGCTGTTCACGGATCTCGTTGGTATACCACGCTTGTGCAATTAAATCGCGCAGTCGCGTTTCAACGGCTTCACGTGCGTGGCTGGAGGATTCATGCTCTAATTGCGTCAAGCAATCGGCAATTTGCATGAGCTTATGGATCAGAGTGCGGCGTGTGACTTCCGTGGGATGGGCCGTCAATACTAACTCAATCGATAACTCAGCCACGGCTTGCTGTAGCTGTGCTGTACTGATTGATTTTTGCTGCAACAGACTCAGTAATTCCTGCAGCGGCTGGGGTTTTTCAATCGACAGTTGCCCATGCGCACTGACGGTATGATGCTGCTCCGCCAAGTTGGCTAAATTTAAGAATTGCGAAAAGGCACGTGCGACCGGCAAAATTTCCTCATCGGTCAACTCCGCCAGCAGCTGCTTCAGCTGTGTTTCTTGTTCACCAGTGCCCTGCCTTGCCGCTTTCGCCAACAATCGGATCTGCTCGATACGCTGAAAAATTGCATCACCTAACTGGTTACGCACCGTATCACCTAGCTGTGTACCTAATAAATTTACGTTTGCCCTCAAGGCAGTATATTGCGACATCCCCTCTCTCCTCGTATCACTGCCATGCCGATGGTGCAGACCCCAAGCGCCGATGATTTTTTCATCATGCGCATTTCACCCTAACGGGTTCTACCGAGGTACTCAAGAGTGTTCGCTTACAAAACAAGCAACAAAATAGACTTTTATCTATTTAGACGGCTGCTTCAAACAATGACCAGCGACGCAGGATCATTTACTACGCAATGAAGATCCAAACCGTTTTATACCGAACACCGTTGTGGCACATCAGTTCATTTGAAGTAAGCATTTGATGTTTAGAAGTTAAAGCAGAAGAGTTAGTGCAGAAAACTGGAGCGGGCGATGGGAATCGAACCCACGGCACCAGCTTGGGAAGCTGGGGTATTACCATTATACGACGCCCGCGTGTTTTGAAGTCTGTCAAACTTCGTAGCTGAACTCAAGCAGAAGTTTTCTAATACCACCATGACGATGTTTATCTGCATAAAAAACACACAGACTTGCATTAACTGGCTCGATAGATGAGCGGCGAATCTTGGAGACATACCAATACATTATCGACATCAAATATATAGTGGCAGGTAGTGGCGAAGGTCACGGTTGGCGAAAAACAAGCAAAGATGTAAAAGCACCGAGCGAGCTCGGTGCTATTCATCCGACCGTTATGTTAGCGCTGCGATTGTAAATAATTCTGCAGACCGAACAATTTAATCTGCCGTAATTGCTGCTCGAGCCAATGGGCATGATCATTTTCGGTATCATCCAGCAAGGTTTGCAACATAGCACGGGTGACATAATCTTGCTGCTGCTCACACAATGCGATGGTTTGTTTTAGTAACTTCCCAACACTGTATTCGACCTGTAAATCATTGTGCAGCATGGAAGGCACATCATGACCGACCTGGATGGGATCGCGCACTGTCATATTCGGCACCCCCTCTAAAAACAGGATGCGTTCAATAATGGCCGACGCATGCGCTTTTTCATCCGTGACTTCATGATCAATACGCTCATAAAGTTTGGTCAACCCCCAATCCAAATACATCCGAGAATGGATAAAGTACTGATCCATCGCCGATAATTCGTTGGCAAGTAATAAATTCAGCGCGTCAATAATGGCTTGATTGGCTTTCATTCGTCGTCTCCGTCATGCAGCTGTGCTTGCAGGTAATTGGCGATCCCCATGGCGTTGATTTGATACTGCTGGGCATTTATCCAATCCAAGTGCGCTTCTTCGTAGTGCAAAATATCCAGCAGCAATTGCCGGCTGACGTAATCTTGCTCGGTTTCACACAACGCAATGGCATTTTTAAGTTGTGGTAACTGATCCTGCTGAAAGTCCAAGTCACATTGCAGCATTTCCGCCGTATCTTCACCAATGCGCAGCCGACCTAAAGCTTGCAGATTCGGCAGCCCTTCGAGGAACAAAATGCGCTCAATCAAGGCATCGGCTTGCTTCATGTCTTTAATCGACTTTTTGTAGCACACCTCATTTAACGCCTGTAAACCCCAATTTTTGTAGATGCGCGCATGCAGAAAATATTGATTAATCGAGGTTAACTCAGCGGTAAGTATGTCGTTGAGGGCAGTAATCACTGCCGGATGGCCTTGCATAGTTCTCTCCTCGATGTTGGGGGGTTACCGATAGCAATTCATTTGGATTTTTTTAAGTGCACATCAAACGCGGAATGTACCCCATAAAAACCCACACAACATCGATGACCCATTTCATTAAACCGGATCAGTGTAGTTGGATACCGCAAAAAAATCGAGATAAAAACAGCAAAAAACAACAATAAAATCAATCACATGCAATTGATAACGCTTTGCATTTAGTCCTAGATTCTTAGCGCCGCACCAACATCATGAGCAACCTACACAACAATGAACGTGCGACGACAGAGTGACAACATAGCGACAAAAGTGCCCTCTGCTAAAAATGCATTATGAATCAATAGACAAGGCAGGCCGCGTGCAGCGTCAAGCTGCATCTCGCATATCAGCGCTAGCAAACCACACAGCTTCGCGGCTCAATAGCACCGCGGCGTTTTCGACGAACGGGAGCCGACGGCGCTGACGTAAGGCTCATGCACGCGATTTGGCCTTGGCTTTAAAAGCATGGCATCCTGACGCGAGCTATGTTAAAAGGACACATCTCGTTCCGTTGTATTTTATACCTCAAGGTTCATCATGACAGCACCGCAAGCCCCTGCCAGTCAAAGCAGTACGTTTTTAAACCTACTTTTTAACGTTGTTCTTCCGGTCATCATATTGACCAAATTTAGTGATGAACATAGCCTCGGTCCGGTGCTTGGGCTGATAGTCGCATTGAGCTTTCCGATCGGCTTTGGTCTGTGGGAAATCAAAAAATCCGGCAAACTGAATTTTTTCTCGGTGGTCGGCATCATTAGCGTGCTATTAACCGGTGGTATTAGCCTGTTACAACTTGACCCCAAATACATCGCCATTAAAGAAGCCATGGTGCCAGGCGTCATCGGTGTGTTGGTTTTATTCAGTAATCACACCCGTTTTCCGCTTATCAAAACCCTACTGGAAAATATGCCACTGCTGAATTTACCCAAATTATGGCAACACTTGGCGGAGCGCCAGCAAGAGCATGCGTTTGTGCAGGTACTGCAGCAGGGTAACCGTATTGTCGCCGCGGCGTTTTTCCTCTCTTCAACCTTAAACTATGGTTTAGCTCGGTATCTGGTCGTCAGCCCCGCAGGCACCCCAGCCTATAACGAAGAAATAGGTCAAATGACGGCGCTGAGCTTCCCTGTGATTGCCCTGCCAACCACCATCATTTTGATGGCGGCCCTCTGGTTTGTGCTCTCGCGGATCCCCAAACTTACCGGTCAGCCGTTGGATGATTTTCTGTTAGCGCAAGACTAAATGATGACGGGCGCCCTCGTGTTGGCAACGATAGCGCCCCGCCTCCCCAGCCTCAGTTGTACACTTCATGCACTTAGCGCACTTCGGCCGATAAAAACGCCCGGTACCGCGCTAAACCAGCAGCAAGATCAGCAATCAAATCATCCACATCTTCCAAACCAATATGCAAACGCACCAAAGGCCCGGTATAAGGCCAACGCGTAGCGCTGCGTATCCGCTGTAGATTGCTATTCACCACGATCAGGCTTTCAAAGCCCCCCCAGGAAAACCCCATTTTAAACAAGGCCATCCCATCGACCATGGCTGTGACCGCGGCAACAGATGCGGGTTGAAGCACGAACGAAAACAGGCCGTTACTGCCACTAAAATCACGGACAAATTCGGCATGACCAGGGCAATCTGCCAGCGCAGGATGTCGGACATGCACCACTTCTGGTTGCTGCACCAACCAACGCGCGACTATGAGGGCATTTTTTTCGTGCTGCGCCAATCGCACCCCTAGTGTACGCAAACCACGAGCGGCCAAATACACGTCATCCGCCGAAGCACAGTACCCCATCAAATAGCTGTGTTCTCGCAAACGCGGCCAGTGTGTCGACGTTGCACTGGCAATGCCCAGCATGACATCCGAATGGCCAACGATATATTTGGTCGCCGCTTGAATCGAGATATCAACGCCCATGGCAAAGGGCTGACATAAAATAGGCGATGCCCAGGTATTATCCAGCATCACCACGATATCATGTTGATGAGCGATCGCGGCGATGCGTGGCACATCCATCACTTCCATGGTCAAGGAGCCGGGCGACTCCAGAAAAATGACCTTAGTGTTGGCTTGAATCAGTGCCGCAATACCATCGCCAATCAAGGGATCGTAATAGGTCGTTTCAATACCATAACCTTTGAGTAACTGGTCGCACAGCGCCCGCGTCGGCTCATAGACCGTATCCACCATCAATAAATGATCACCCGCCTGTAAAAACGACAGTAAGGCGCCGCTGATGGCGGCTGCACCACTTGGGTATAACGCACAGCCTGCACCACCTTCGAGGGCACAGATAGCATCACTAAAGGCAAAATGTGTTTGTGTGCCCCGTCGGCCATAATACGGCACCTGTTGTGCACGGTGTGCCGTGGCATGTTGCATCTGAGCCATGCTATCGAACACGACGGTAGAGGCCCGAACAACCGGCACATTGACACTGTATCCCGCCCATTTTTTATCACGTCCGGCATGGATAATACGGCTTGCTAATTTCATAGTCCCTCGCAGATATAGACATCTGGATGTCTTTAATTCGATACAGTCTACCCAGTCAGCCACTAAATTACTAGCCATCCCATGTGTCAAAATGTGCTGAACATTGGTCCAGACCATGACTTGCGCCGCCTGCGTGATACAGCCACACTTACCCAAGCGATAGCAGCAGACATGCACGGCGGCACGATCAGGTTGCACTGACTATGGGGTTGCACTGCCCCTGGGGTTTCACTGACCGAGGGGTTTCACTGACCGTGGAGCCCATGACACAGCTGTCATATAATGCATGATATAGCTATTTATCACACTGCATGTCTCACCATGTTCGTTCGTGCGAGCAACAGCAGTATGGTGACGTTAGCACAGCTGAACCATATCGTTTCAGCTGACGACAACAAGGATGACCACGATGATCGTCAGTCGCTCACTACAAGCGTTCCTATATCCTCAATCGAGGCTCCCATGGCCAAGGTTACGAGCACTCAAGGCATCGCGACTCGCTACCCACCTGTGGGCATGGCGGCCTCGCTGCATCCGTGGCCTATGTTACGTGTCACTCTTAGCACTGTGCGCACTCAGTCATTCGGCCTTTGCAGCTAAAAAAGTACTCTTCGTGAGTCCATCGCATAGCGACGATCCGTTTTTTAGCCAAGTCGATGCCATGGCACGTATTGCCGCACGTAGCTTAGGGCTAGAGCTACATATCATTCACAGTGGCGGTAATCGTTTACTGCAACTGCAATTAATGACAGATCACTTGCAACAACAGCAACCCGATTACGCGATTGTCCAAGTCTACTCTGGCGGCGGTGTCGCCATGATGGAGCTATTAAAAAACTACCCCATCCACGTCATCACGCTGGAACAACTCTTTTTACCGCATGAGCGGCAACAGATCGGCTATCCTGGGGAAAAATATCCCTATTGGCTCGCAGAGGTGTATCACGATAATGTGGCCGCCAGCGCCAAATTAAGCCAACGTTTGCTCGAACTTTGCCCACGCGAATTTCACAAAGGCGGCGTCATTGGTTTAAACGGAGCGCATGGCTTAGAAGCAGAACAACGCGCGCTGGGTTTGCAACACGCATTGCATCAATATCAGGTGCCGCTGCGTCAGATTGTCCATGCCAATTGGCAACAAGACACCGCATCCACCCAAGCGTTGCGACTGCGACAACGTTACCCAGACAGCCGTATCATATGGGCGGCCTCGGATTGGATGGCGCTGGGCGCCATCTCCGCGTTGCCACATGATGAAAAATATTGCGTGGCTGGTTTTGATTGGATCCCTGCCGCCGTCAGTAAAATCAAACAGCAACAACTCACAGTCAGCGTGGGTGGTCACTTTATGATGGCCGCCTGGGCCTTAGTGATGATTTACGACCATCAACATCAGAGCTTGCCTACCAACCAACGCGGCGGGCAAGCCACCTTTGCCTTGGAAGTGTTAGATGCCAGCAATGTTGCTACCATGGAACCTTACTTAACACCACAACATTGGCAGCATGTCGATTTCAAAAAATTTAGCTTTCATACTAATCCAACCCAAGGCTCTTACCCGTTTTCACTGTCAGCCGCCATGGCCATTCAGCAAACTCAAGCTGAACGCCCACAGAAAACGGCTCAACCCAAACGCAACACGTCTAGCTAGCCGAGGCGTGAAATGTATAATAACGCCGGCGCGACCCTGCATCGAGGGTCGACAGGTGCGAACAGGATTGTCATGAAATATAAAGATTTACGAGATTTCATCGCTCAACTGGAGCAACGTGGTCAATTGCATCGCATCAAGGTTGAAGTTGATCCCGTCTTAGAGATGACCGAAATCGCCGATCGCACGCTGCGTGCCGGTGGTCCAGCGTTATTGTTTGAAAAACCAAAAGGTTACAATATACCCGTCTTAGCCAACTTATTTGGCACGCCCGAGCGAGTCGCGCTGGGTATGGGGCAAACCGATGTGGCAGCACTTCGCGAAGTCGGCAAGCTATTGGCATTTCTTAAAGAGCCAGAACCACCAAAGGGGCTAAAAGACGCGTTCAGTAAATTACCAATTTTTAAACAAGTGCTGAATATGTCGGCCAAAGTGGTAAAAAAAGCGCCATGCCAACAAGTGGTCCTCAGTGGTGAGCAGGTCGACCTCACCACCCTCCCGGTCATGACGTGCTGGCCTGGCGATGCCGCCCCCCTGATTACCTGGGGGTTGACCGTGACACGAGGCCCACACAAAGAACGACAAAATTTAGGCATCTATCGGCAACAAGTGCTCGGTAAAAATAAAGTGATCATGCGGTGGTTATCACATCGTGGTGGCGCTTTGGATTTTCTCGAGTGGCAAAAAGCTCATCCTGGCCAACGTTTTCCAGTGGCAGTGGCACTCGGCGCAGACCCAGCCACCATTTTAGGGGCGGTTACGCCAGTACCCGACACCTTATCTGAGTACGCGTTTGCCGGTTTACTGCGCGGAGATAACACCGAAGTGGTGCAGTGCGTCAGTTGTGATCTGCAAGTCCCTGCCAGTGCCGAATTTGTGCTTGAAGGTTATATCGAACCTGGCGAAATGGCGGCGGAGGGGCCTTATGGCGATCACACAGGCTATTACAACGAAGTTGATCATTTCCCCGTCTTTACCGTGACCCATATCACCCATCGTGAACAGCCGATCTATCACAGCACTTATACCGGTCGTCCACCGGATGAACCCGCTATTTTGGGTGTAGCACTTAACGAAGTGTTTGTGCCTATTTTGCAAAAGCAATTCCCGGAAATTGTCGATTTTTATTTGCCGCCAGAAGGCTGCTCGTATCGCTTAGCGGTCGTGACGATGAAAAAACAATATCCCGGGCATGCCAAGCGCGTCATGATGGGTGTCTGGTCGTTTTTGCGCCAATTCATGTACACTAAATTTGTCATCGTCTGTGACGATGATATCAACGCGCGCGATTGGAATGATGTCATTTGGGCCATCACGACACGGATGGATCCCGCCCGCGATACCACCATGATTGAACACACGCCTATTGATTATTTGGACTTTGCGTCCCCCGTATCAGGGTTGGGGTCGAAAATGGGGATGGATGCCACCAATAAATGGCCCGGCGAAACCAATCGGGAATGGGGTGAGCCCATTCAAATGCGCGATGACATTAAACAAAAAGTCGATGCGAACTGGCAGCGTTATGGTATTCCGCTGCCCAAAGCCACGTAGATCACAGATGACTAACCTAGGTGCCGTAGCATGCATTACGGCCCTGTTTTAAGAGAGTACGCATGTCTTTTCGCATCCAGATTGCTCCAGCGGCGATAGAATTTACCGCAGGATCCGATGAAACACTGCTAGCGGCAGCACAGCGACAAGGTATTGACCTGCCCTTTCGTTGCCAACAAGGTGTTTGTGGCGCTTGTGTTTGTCGGCTAAAATCTGGTCAGTTTGTGTATGCGGCATCGGCACAAGCGCTGCTTAGTCAGACCCCTAGCGGTTATATATACTGCTGTCAGGCTTACGCAACCAGCGATATTGAATTACACCACCCTTTTGTCCGAACCTATCGTCATGAATAACCTGACATTGCAGATAATTGATATTGATGATGAATGTTGTTCGGTCTCGCCCTAACCTTTAACCAAGAGCCATAGCCATGAATGCGCCCATCTTAGCTAGCGATAAAGTTTTGTGTACTGTGCAGTCACTCAAGGCACTGACGCCCACCGTGACGCAAGTGATCTTAACGCCGCATGAGCCTGTGCAATACCACGCCGGGCAATATCTACAAATTTTCTTAGCCGACAACGACAAACGGCCGTTTTCTATTGCCGCGTGTCCTCAGCAGCATCCGATGCAACTAGAGCTGCATATTGGTAGTGCCGTCACTGATAATTATGCCAGTCAAGCGCTCGCACACCTGCAAGAACACCTTGCCAACGATAAACCCGTACTTGCTCAAGTCGGTCTTGGCGAAGCTTACTGGCGGCAAGAGAGTGAACGCCCCGTCCTCTTGATCGCAGGCGGCACAGGATTTTCCTATGTTTGGAGTATTGCGCAGGCGATTGCCCTCACCCAACCCAAACGCCACGTGCAATTGTATTGGGGGCTTCGGCAACCCAGTGCGGCTTACCATACCGCTGAATTGGCTGTATGGCAGCAACCACACCGGCAGGTCACCTGGGTCTTACAACAAGATGCCGCGGAGGGACAACGAACAGGGTTGGTTCATGAAGCTGTGCTGCACGATCATGCCGACCTATCCGGTTTTGATATTTACATCGCAGGTCCTTTTGCGATGGTCAAAGTGTTACGCGATGCATTTATGGCGCAAGGTGCCAAACCTGCGCATATGTTTGCTGATGCTTTTGCGTGGTTGTAACCCATAGACAATTGGCCGGATCGGTTTCATGGCAGATTTGATGTCATCGACGGTTCGGTTATGTAGCGCATAGTCCGTTACATCATCGATAAATACTGCGCACTGATATTGATTGCTCAGTATTTATCGTGCCTTCTGCGCCCCGTCTTATTCAAAACCAGGTCAGCGAAAACAGCAGCACATCGTCATGACCGCCCCATCGATGCTCTCTGCGGCGATGCGTCTTGCGATACAGTCCTGCTGACCCACACCATATTTCCATGGTGAGTGAACGCATATGAGCAAGCAAATCGCTATAGCTCACAAAATATCCTGACACGACCACTGGCATCTTTAGCATTATGCGACATAGTTAGATCTGCCATGTAACGGCAGCTAATGTGAAGTTATGCAGCGTTACTGTCACGCCGTTGTGCTCTTTCTGTGCATTGTATGCCACGCCACATGCAGTGACTTATAACTCTAGCACCCAACCGACCTTAGCCATTTGTCGCAGTTCGCGACCTTTGCGCACCACTTGCTGCAAACCGACTTTTTTTGGCAACACCTCTTGAGGACTATATGTTGACGCATGCATCTGTGAAAACAAAATTAACGTTATTGGCATTTGCCTCCGGCTGTCTTTGTTTTCTGCTTTCGGCTTTTTTACTGTATGAACTTAATAGCATCAGTCGAAGTTTTCATCATGTCGCGGTTAAAGATGGGCAGGCTTTGAAAGCCATGGAAGAAACCCGCGCCCAACTGTTACTGAGCACCCAATCCTTGTATTTAGCGATCAATGACAGCGCCAAACGCCCACATTACCTACAAGACGTTGCGGCGGCCGTGACGCAATTGGAACAAGAAAGCATCCGTCTTGAACAAAACACAGCAATGAACCAAACCGAACTGCTGCGCATCCTGAAAGATAAGTCGGCATTATTCGCCAATCTACGACAGCTAAAACACCAGTTAGAGAACAATACCATCGAGCCCAACGTTGCATCCGCCGATCCTGTGTTCATGCAAGTCAATACCCTCATCGAACAACTCAATCAAACACTGGAAAACATTCGGCGCCAAAGTGATGCCGATGTTCAAGCAGGAATGGCACAAACTGCGTTTGCGTTTAAAGCCAGTCTTGTGGCTGCCGTGGTCGTTATTGGTTTAATGCTTTGGCTTTTTCACAGTTTTGCTACACGATTGGTTGAGCGCTTACGGCAGGTATCTCACGTTGCCACCCGCATCGCCGATGGTGATCTAACCGTGCGTTGGCAACAAACCGAATTTGGCCACGATGAAATCGGGACCACCACTAGCGCGGTTTATCGTATGCATCAAAATCTACTGGATATCGTTACTTCCTTGCAAAGTAGTATTGATACCGTCGCGGCTGCATCGGAGCAGCTGCACACGGTTGCGCATCAAGTTGAGCAGCAAATGCTTGAACAAGCCGCATCGACCGAATCGATGTCCGCCGCCGTTGAGGAAATGGCCACGACCATGAGTGGGATGGCGCATGCCTCACATGAAGTCGAAATCAAGGCCAAAGCCGCCGGCGCTGCCGCGCAAGGAAGTGGTCAACAGGTACTGCACGCCAGTGAAGAAATGCACGCTATCGCCGATGAAATTGCGAAAGCAAGTGAAGAAATAGCCAAACTTGGCAGCCAAATGAGTGAAATTAACAATATTGTGACCGTGATCCACGCGGTTGCCGATCAAACAAACTTATTGGCATTAAATGCGGCCATTGAAGCCGCCCGAGCCGGAGAGCAAGGCCGTGGCTTCGCCGTGGTCGCCGATGAAGTCCGAACATTGGCCGCGCGAACCACTGCGTCTGCAGCACAAATCACCGCTATGGTTACATCCTTGCTGCAGAATGCAGAAAAAGCCGTGGCGCGTATGCAACAAAATGATACCCGCGCCCAGCAAGGCATGGATATTACGCGAAAAGCCGCCGATGCCATCAGTATTATTCAACAAGAGACAGATACCGTCTTACTCGCAACCCAGCAAATTGGACATGCCATCCAAGAACAAAAACTGGCGAATGACGAAATCTCACGCAATGTACGTCAAGTCGCGGATATGGCGAATGAAGAAACCGAAGCCATGCACGGCGTTGCACTAGCCGTGGAGCAAGTCTCCGCAATGACCGTACAACTTTCGACGTTAGTGCATCGTTTTAGGCTATCGTAAATCGATTCACATCATGCTAGGAAGGCTCAGATGCCCCCCAATTGGGTGGTGCCATGTGATCAATGACGGTTAGGTGTGGAGTAGATCAGCGATGCCTTCTTTACAGATCCGCCAGCAACAGCCACAGTAAAACCAGCTGGTCACACGGCATTCTTCATTGCAGTCCGGTATGACCTCAGGCACAATACCTCTATCGAGGTCATACCAGTAAAATCATCATGGCACATCAAACGAATATCAAAGTCCGCGGTTATCATTTAGATGTTTACCAGCACGTTAACAACGCCCGTTATTTAGAGTTTTTAGAAGAAGCACGCTGGTGCTATTTGGAAGAACGGGGTGATGTTGCCTGGTTTGAAGCTCATCATTTGGCATGGGTGATCGTCAATATCAATATCAACTATCGGCAGGCCGCCACTATTGGCCAAGAACTGATTATTCACACTGAATTTGCCAAATTTGGCGGCAAAAGCGCGGTCATCCAACAAAAAATCATGCTTGCAGGCACCGAACAACTGGTGGCAGACGCCGCTATCACTTTTGTTTGTTTAGACCAACGCAGTGGCAAACCCATCCCTATCGAAGGTGAATTACTAGCCCGTTTACAATCAGCTAGTTAACATTACCAAGCTAGTATATGCATATGTGCAGGCTTGCGCCCCACGTGTCGCAAGCTGTGATAGCTGTTACAGGCTAAAACACGGATTTTCGCAAAAACAAACAAATTACAACTATTATACAATTGCAATTTTCGTGTTGACTGTTAAGCTAAGATGTCTTTTTATTTTTGCTTGAGTTGATGGGTTGTCATGATTGCGCGTTGGTTGTTATTGTTCATATGTAGCACCTTTGGGGTAGCAAAAGCTGATTTTTTAGTCGGCCTTTATGCATATGAAAATGGTGACTATACCAAAGCGCATTATGAATTTAGTGAGTTATTGCCACTGGGCAACGCACAAGCAGCCTATAACCTTGCTGCGATGGCGCTAAACGGTAACGGCATGAAAGCTGACGCGGTGAAAGCACTGGCCTACATGCAATTTGCCGCCCATCAAGGGCATAAAGATGCCGCCCACTTAATTTCCAGATTTCGTCAAAACCTCAGTCATGAGCAACTTCAACAATCTCAGGTTATCTTCCAACGTTTGACAAATGCGGTCGTGATCAGCAAGCAACGAACTGAACCTGATGTCTCGACCTACCGCGCATTAGTCAAAATTACTGAGCCCATGTATCCATTAAAAGCCAGTAACAACCGCCAATTTGGATATGTCAGCTTGCGTGTGCTCGTGAATGAAGCTGGAAACGTTGAAGTTGTTGATACCATCGACTCCTTTCCGGAAGGTGTGTTTGAAAAATCAGCAATCACCGCAGTTCAGCAGTGGCGCTATGAACCTAAAACACACAAAACCATCCAAAAAATACAGCTACGTTTCACTGCAGGTCGCATCGAGCATCATGCCGTTCGAAAAATTTTGTCTCGCAGCAAACTCTGGGAATTAGCGGGTGCGGATTCTGCGAAACATCAAGAAATCATGGGGAGCCTGTTGTATATGTTGCAATTTAATAGCCCCATCGAACTCCACGCCAATGAAGAACTACCTTTAGTCATTGGAAAACTACCCAACGAACTGTTTTCTTATTCTGAACTCGACGATATCAAAATTGATGACTTTGATGGCTGGGCTAAAGTAGAAGTTAATAATAAGGGTCGCGTTACAAAAATCTTAGATAGAAGTAATGAACAAAGCACGAAGGGACTACAGCTGGGTTATCACCTCAACATTGGAAAAATCGCACCAGGTTTGTATCGTTTGAGCAAATCGTGGCGTGACAAAATCTCTGTACAACGCATTCTCGAAGTATCACCGAGCCATGACCCCGAATTTTGGTGGTCCTTAGCGGCAAAAAATGGCAATAGACGCGCTCAGCAGATCCTTGCTACCAAAGATCCTCAGTGGGAAAACTACCTCATTCAGCAACAAGATCCGGCAGTACAAGCCTGGTTGGGAACAAAGTTACTGATCTCAACAGAGGCAAGTGCGCGCGCGCGAGGAAAAGCGCTACTTGATGCCGCTGTTGCGCAAAACTCAGTCGTCGCACGTCAGATAAAACAAATTTTATAAACGACGTTTTATCAGCAAATATATCAGCCGCTTTTTAAATCTCATCCATTTTGACGCAAGCCCAATCCTCAGACGGCGCTAGCTAGATAACGGCTGTTCTCTATCCGAGGTAAAAGCACCAATACCACGACTTAACAATGCCTTACGCATTGGCGCACATTCAGCTGACCGACATGACAAGGTGGTATTTCTTCATATCCAGCTTGGCATCATAACGATAATGTTTTTAATCCAGGTTGGAAACTGATGGCTTTTTGCCACGCTTGCGCAGCCAACTCGGTTTCACCTTCTTGTTGTGCACAATAGGCCATGACCGCATAACCATAACCATGATTGCCTTGCTCTTTTAACCACTGCTGTATCTGCTTGCGTAACTGCACGACAGAACGGCCAAGCGGAATAAGACGCAGCACAGGCCAGACGAATACTAAATGCTCTAACTTCAACCAACTCAATAGCTTACTCTCAGCATCCGCTGTTTGACCTTGAAGTGCCAATACCCATACCTGCCCCAACTGTGCCGCAGTTGATTTTCGCTCTTTCGCAGGCAACGCTTGCCAACTTGCTGCCTCGGTTTCGGCATGCCCTTGCTGGGCTAGCCCCTGCAGCGCATGCGGGTAGAACGCAAAGCGAAGCTGCTGCCACTGCTCACGCGAAAACCATTTTTGTTGCAAACTCGTCTGGATATTGTCCAGCAACAGCTGCCACATATGGCTATCACGCAGTGCCGTAAGATAGACTTCCGCCAACGCCGCATCACGGCAACCATCGGCAAAGATGGGTTGCAACAAAGATACAACCTGTTGCGGTTGTTGTAACTTCATATAAACATCGGCTTGCAAACGCAAGGTCGATATCTGGTTTTTATCCTGTGCGAGGGCAATATTGAGTGCCAAAGGCCCATTGTTGCAATGCAACGCGGCATAACTGGCCATAGCCGCATGCACTGGCGTTAAGGTTAACTTGGTCTGCGCCACACTAAAACGCTCTGATGCAATACTCCAGTCGCCACGCACATAAGCAAACTGTGCATCTTCCAGTGCGTTCATGGCACGACGCCGTTGACGCGAGCGAAGAAAGCTAAATGAAACCTTGGGCAAATGGAACAGTTTGGTCAACAAGGTTTTCAATAACCACAGGCTCCCCCACACCAATGCAACCATAAAAAACACAGCGACTAAAGTGGCTTCGATGGTAATACCACCGACTACAAGCATCACGTATCCAGGATGGTTGGCCAAAATAGGCCCCAACAACATGGCAATAACGAGCAGTATCAACAAAAATGCCATACGCATCATAGCGCGGACTCCGATGTCACCAAGCCTTTTTGATAATCGGCAAATACTTCGGGGCTTTTCAGTGGCGCCAGCTGAGGCAAGCTGACCTGCAGCGCAGATAACAGCACTAAATCATCCGCCATCTGCTGCACTAAAGGTTCGGTCGCGGCAAAGTAGCGTTGCAGACTATCTGCGCTTTGTTGAATAGCCGCCGCATAAACCGCCTGATTATGCTGCATGGCTGCGAGCTCAGCCAATAACAACTGCTGCATCAAGGTATTTCTGACGCTAATCTGCTGTTCTGCCGTCAAACTCACACCGTCCTCTGGCAAACTGGCGCGAACTTTCACCAAACCTTGCCAAAAAGAGTGCCAAGAATGCGCTAAATTCTGTCGCCAATCGGCAGCATCCTCCGAGACCTCTTGCTCAGCTTCAGGTGTGATGGCGCGCTCAGATTGCCGCAATGGCAATAATAAACTTTGCTGACGCAAATTTGATAAAGTCAGGTGCAACTGATGCATATCAGGCGTATTAAGTTCAGCCAGCATACGTTTATCCGCGTTAATGGCCTCGCGGATCACCACCAAGCTAGGCTCCTGCAGCAGCTTTAGCCGCTTTTCAGCCAACTCTAGCAGTTGTAGAGTACTGCCCACGTTTTGCTCTAAAAATAATTTTTGTTCGGCGAGACGCAAGAAGTAGTCAGCTTCGAGTAACTGCCAACCTTTCACATTTCCACTTTGTTGCTCGACCAGCTGACGAAGTGCAGATAAATCTGTCTGCTGACGCTCAGTTTGCGCTTGTTGTTTTTCTTGCCAATCTTTGACGACATCCGTCAGTTGTTGCTGCATAAACTGTTGCAGAGCATCGTGTTTTTGTTGCATAACATTCGATGACTGTTGCTGTTGCTGCTGTAACTGCTGTTGCTGCTGCTGCATGGCCTGCCATTGCGGTTGCCACTGATACCACATCCACGCCATACCCGCGGCGCTTGCTAACGCGACCACCAAAGCAGATGCAGCAAAAAAGGTGCTGGTTTTTGTGGTGGTCACAGGGGCTGCGGACACAGCCGTCAACGACGTGGTCGCACCTGAACTAGCTTCGCTCATCAAATTTCCTTCTTAACAGACAAATCGCATCTAACAATGCGCTATCGTTGGCACTGGCGGCTTGATAGATATGCTCCGCCGGAATGCCTGCGGCCAATGCCGACTCTTGCATTCGAGGACTCACCACTATCCATTGCCGTTGTTGCAACCAATGATGCTCCGACGCGGGTACCAGCTGGAACAACAAGTTGAGGATTTCATTACTGGTGACTACGATACCTTGAATCGATTGTTGGCGCCACTGGTCAGACAACATCAAACCATCAAATGGCAGTGGCACGCGGGAATAACTTTGCACATAACTTACTTTGGCGCCACGCGCGCGTAGGCCTTGTTTAATCAGCTCACGCCCGGCATTACCTCGGATAATCACCACATGCTTATCTTGTACTTGTTCGGGCGCAAGCTCAGCCAAGGCTAATAAACCTTCGCTACGCTGATCCGCAGGCGCAATCACCGTATGTCCACTCTGACGCTCTAACACGGACGCTGTAGTTGTACCAACCGCAAACAGCGGTGCAGCTAAACGCGTCACATCCATTTGTGCCGCTAAACAACTCACGGCACAGACACTGACAAAAATGATGTAGTCGGCAGATGCCAATAATCGCAAATCTCGTGCCTTGATACTCACCTGCTGGGTAGTGATCAAGGGTTGATATACATAGGGCACCCCAACATCATCCAGACTAGCCAGCAGATTATCGGCTTTACCCGCTGGCCGCGTGATCAGCACTCGCCACGATGCCGTGATGTCCCCCTCAGTGCCAGCATCGTTATGCTCTGTTGTGGTCTCTACGGCGAGCGTTTTCATAGCGTGGATTGGCCATACACAGCATTAAGGATTTCATCGGCACCCTGCGCAATTAATTGCTGCGCCAACCCTGTCCCCAATTGCTCGAATGCGCTTGCCGGCCCGCGACATTCGGCCGTTAAAATCCGCTGACCATCCAATTGGCCAACCAATCCACGCAACCACAAATGATCACCCTCGAGCACGGCGTAAGCACCAATTGGAACTTGGCAACCGCCTTGCAATGCTCGATTCATTGCTCGCTCAGCCAATACCGCCATTCGCGTTGCGCTATGTTCCAGTGGCGCCAATAATGCGTGCACTTGGACATCATCGGTACGACACTCAATACCTACCGCCCCTTGACCATTGGCAGGTAAGCTTTGTTCCACACTCAGCCATTGCTGAATGCGATCAGCAAAACCCAATCGCAACAAACCCGCGGCGGCTAAAATAATAGCGTCGTATTCGCCCGCGTCTAATTTAGCCAGCCGAGTATTCACATTGCCACGCAAATCTCGGATGGTGAGATCAGGCCGCAGCGCTTTGAGCTGGCATTGACGACGTAAACTCGAGGTGCCAACCACGGCTCCCGCAGGTAAATCATCCAACCTTTGATAACGATTAGACACAAACGCATCGCGGGGATCTTCGCGTTGGCAAATCGTATGCAACATTAAACCAGGCGGGAATTCCACCGGCACATCTTTCATGCTATGCACCGCAATATCCGCTCGACCGTCTAAAATAGCGGTTTCTAACTCTTTGACGAATAAGCCTTTGCCACCGATTTTTGCCAGCGGCGTATCTAAAATACGATCACCCTGCGTTGACATAGGTACGAGCTCAACCACCAGCCCAGGGTGGAAGTGTTCCAATTGCGCTTTCACAAATTCTGCTTGCCATAACGCAAGCGCACTTTTACGCGTTGCGATCCGTAGTTGTTGCATAAAAACCTTGTTTGATACGCCAGCAATGAGCGCAATTATAGTCGTTATTGATAATAAAAGTCGCGGCGCAGCAACACCTTATCCTGCGCATCCACCACTTCAATAGTCCAAGCGCCGCGCTGTTCAGCAGGTAACCACTTTTCGCTGTATGTCCGCCACGGTGTATCTTCGATGGTTAACGTTGCCTCGGTTTGTAGCTGTTGCTGGTAAAACCAACGGTGTTTTAACAGCTGCCCAGCAAAACCTTCGACTTCAGTAAAAAAATACAGACGGGCAATATCACCTGTAATGCGTTCGCCAAGTTCAGATCCGGGCTCTAACCGCTCCATGCTGGCCGTTAAAACGACTCGACGAAACCCTTGCTGCGGCGCTGCCGAGCTGTCAGATTCGATAACGATGGCAGGGATTTGCGCTTCGCTCCGTTGAATCATCGCGGCTTGCTCTGTTGCAACAGGCTCAACATCGTGTGGAACCTCATCCGCGTTAATGTCGGCATCGGTCACCACGGTTGATTCAGTCATGGCCTGCGAAACTTGCGGCGTTGTTATTGGTGCAGATGATACGGCAGATGCTGGTGCCGAGGGGGCAGCTAACGACGTTACAGATGATGACGTTACAGATGATGAGGGTGCGACAGAAGGTGCCGCTAGGGGCGCTTCGGATGTCGGTAACCTTGGCGCAGTTGCGCTATCGTGGGAGGCTGCACGCGGCCAGAAAAACCACACCAAGCTGCCCACCATAGTAACGCAGCACACGAGCGCCAAGGCGCGGCGAATTTTCACCCAGTCCCAGACGCTACGCGTCATCGCCATTTGGGGCTCATGCTGCTCCGACGCCACTTTTAGCGCCGCTTGCTGGCGCTGAAAACGCACTTGCACCGTGATTTTTGCTTGATTAGATGACGCTTGATTCAACGACAATACCATCTCACTTTTTACAGAGTACTCAATGCCAGAGCGCTCAACAGCTCACTGGAGCAGCCACCAATGTGGCGCATCAAACGAACAATCACACCATCATGCCGCAACACGCTGCGCCTCAAAGTTCCACCACTAAAGCGTCGGGGTAACAGATGCGCCGTAGCAAAGATCTGCATCAATCGACAGCGACCGACAACAACTGCTGTTGAATAAAACGGCTGAGATCATCCACTTCTTGCGCGCAGACCGAATGCTCCATGCGATATTGCAACCACCGCGGCTGAAAACCGGCATATTTTAAGCTGTTGAATGCCGCCTGACCAGCCTGCATCGGCACCACCGGATCATGACTACCGTGTGCGACTAACACTGGGGTATTTTTATTCAGCGTTAGTGCCTCGGCATTCAGTTTGTCTGGCACACACATATAGGTCGATAGCGCCATACAGCCGGCAATTTTGTAAGGCAAGCGCGGTAACAAATGCAGCGCTATCACGCCACCTTGGCTAAATCCAGCCAGCATAATAGCGTCTGGCGCTAGTCCAGTTTGGATTAAGTGATCAATCAGTGCTTGCACGGCCTGCGCTGACGCACGGACACCGTCTTCATCCGCGCGCTGGGCTAAATCCATGGTTTTGATGTCATACCATGCGCGCATGCGCATACCGCCATTGATCGTCACCGGTCGCTCTGGCGCATGGGGGAATAAAAACCGAATACCATGGCCTTTGGGTAAACGCAGCTCAGGCACGATAGGCGCAAAACCATGGCCAGAATCGCCCAATCCATGTAGCCAAATCACCGCTGCTTTGACATCGCCATCGGGTTTTACATCAACAAAAGGTAACATTTTTTACTCCAGCTTTGCGTAGCCATTACGTATCAAAACAACAGCTGAGTTCTGCACTCGCCAAGCTGCATCCTCGCCATGCCGCCGTTGTGCACCGTCGGTTCTGCCCCACAGCAGCCCGTAAACACGCTGTCACACAAGGCGGCATTGGCGGTAACTGCAGCATATCGCAGCCTACCCATCACGGCGAAACGCCATTAAACCGCAGGGGCTTTTAACACGATCGGCACGCCAGCTTGTCGCGTAAAAGCGTCACTTAGCAGCGCCCAAAATTCAATGCCTGATCGGTTATCAATCCACTGCTGCTCGCGCCACTCGAAATGATGGCCATTAAATTTGGTGGCCACCCAAATTTGCTGCAAAGGTTCCTGTTTATTGATAATAACTTTGCTGCGGTCTGGGAATTCAATGCTAAGCAAGCCACCGTGGTTCTCGTAATCCAAGTCTACATCTAAGACTTCCACCGCCTCTTCCACAGCGAGCAATGTAGCATCACTTAACGCATCATATTCTACGTCTTTCATTGGTTTCCCCTGTTTGCTTTTACGGCTAAGGATGCGATTATAGAGCGCAAAATAATTATTGAAATAAAAACGATGCGAATCAGACAAAAGCTAAGTCAGATGTCCCGGCTGGCGCTGCTGCTCATCATGGGTGTGGCCTTGTTCGGTTGTGGGCAAAAAGGTCCACTGACATTACCAACAGCGCCACATGCGGCGCCGCAAAATCAAGCGTTGCCAGCTGCATCGCCACGGAATGAGCAACGCCAAGACAACCCTCATGGCAATAACGCCGCCAAGCGCGCAGACGCAGATAAGAACACAAAAAACAGTGCGCAGGTAAGCGCTGCGAGTAACATAGATCAACAAAAGGCCGTCATTCATCCTGTCGCCAGTGCAGCACAAGAGGGTTAAGTCGTGGATTTTTTTAATTATCGTGATGAACAATTGCATGCTGAAGACGTTGCCCTAAGCGCTATCGCCGCGCAATATGGCACCCCGACCTACGTGTATTCCCGTGCAACCATCGAACGTCATTATCAAGCATTCGCCGCCGCCGCCGGGACTCAGCCACATTTGGTGTGCTATGCGGTGAAAGCCAATAGCAATATCGCGCTATTGAATATCTTGGCACGACAAGGCTGTGGTTTTGATATTGTGTCAGAAGGCGAGCTGCGTCGCGTATTGGCGGCCGGTGGTGATGCCAGTAAAGTGGTTTTCTCTGGCGTGGCGAAAACCGAAGACGAAATCAGTTTTGCACTGGCTGCAGGTATCAAATGCTTTAATGTGGAATCCGAGGCCGAACTCTATCGCATTCAGGCGGTGGCCGCCGCGCAACAACAGATTGCCCCCATTTCAATCCGCGTCAATCCAGATATCGATGCCAAAACCCATCCGTATATATCCACGGGGTTAAAAGCCAACAAATTTGGTATCGATATTAGCGATGCGCCTCGCTTATACCAAGTGGCCGCTGCACAAAGCCATCTGCGCGTGATCGGGGTTGACTGTCACATTGGCTCGCAACTCACCGAAACCCAACCCTTTTTAGATGCACTGGACAAGCTATTACGCCTGATAGATACCTTGGACAGTTTAGGTATTCACTTGCAACATATTGATATTGGTGGCGGTCTTGGTGTGACCTATCGCGATGAAACGCCGCCTCATCCCAGTGAATATGCCGCAGAAGTGATTGCTCGACTGCAAAATTACCCGCAACTTACGCTGATTTTTGAACCTGGCCGCGCCATTATGGCCAACGCCGGCGTGTTGTTAACCAAGGTTGAATTTTTAAAGCCAGGCGATGAAAAGAACTTCGCCATCGTTGATGCCGGCATGAACGATTTGATTCGCCCAGCGCTGTATAGCGCTTGGATGGATATCATTCCGGTACACCGCCAGTCCACACAACCGAGCGCACTGTATGACGTGGTTGGTCCGGTGTGTGAAACTAGCGATTTCTTGGGGAAAGACCGCCAGCTGGCCATTGCCGCTGGCGACTTACTGGCGGTGCGCTCTGCCGGTGCTTATGGTTTTACCATGAGCTCAAACTACAATAGCCGTCGCCGCGCTGCTGAGATTGTGGTCGATGGCGACCAGGCCTTTGTGGTGCGTGCCCGCGAAGCATGGGCCGATTTATGGCGCGGTGAACAGCGGATCCCTGAATGATGCAGCCAACGAAAGACAAACCAGGCCTGCTACTGCAATTTTCCAAAATGCATGGGCTTGGCAATGATTTTATGATGGTTGACGCTGTCAGCCAGAATGTGTTTTTAACCAAACCACAAATTAAAGCGCTTGCTTGCCGCCACACGGGTGTTGGTTTTGACCAACTGCTGATGGTGGAGCCGCCTTATGACCCAGATTTAGACTTTCACTATCGGATTTTTAACGCCGATGGCTCGGAAGTGGAACAATGTGGCAATGGAGCTCGTTGTTTTGCCAAGTTTGTGCGCTATCGGGGTCTGACACATAAAAGTAAAATTGCCGTCAGTACCAAATCCGGAAAAATTGTGCTCTATGTCGAGCCCGATGGCCAAGTCACGGTCAATATGGGAATTCCACAACTGGAACCGGCCAAAGTGCCCTTCAAGGCGCAAAAGCAGGAGTTGAATTATTTGCTGCATGCGCACGATGCCACGACACTATGTGGCGTGGTCTCGATGGGGAATCCACATGCGGTGATTACGGTGGCCGATGTCACCCAGGCCCCAGTCACGCACTGGGGTCCCATTTTTGAAGTGCACGAGCGTTTTCCTGAGCGCGCCAATATTGGCTTTATGCAAGTGGTGGATAGTGGTTATATTCGCTTACGGGTATGGGAGCGAGGCGCCGGTGAAACCCAGGCCTGCGGTACCGGCGCCTGCGCCGCCGTCGTGGTGGGTCAGTTGCAAAAACAACTGCAATCGAATGTAAAAGTTGATCTGCCCGGCGGCAGTTTACAGATCCGCTGGAATGGTCCAGGACAGCCCGTCAAAATGACGGGACCGGCAGAACATGTGTATGACGGTCAAATCCAGCTCTAACCGCGTGCCTGCAGTAGGCGCAACGTCGACCGATGCGCCTCACAACAACATGCAGCTGATCAATGAATTTATTGCCTATTTAGCCCATGTTCGCGGCTATAGCTTGGCCACCTGCGAAAGTTATCAGCTGCAACTTGCCGCCTTGGCGGCGTTGTTGCCCAGCGATGCAGATTGGTGCAGCTACAACGCAGAGCAACTGCAAACTGCGCTATCTTCACAGCGTCATCAACTTAAACCACGCAGCTTGGCGCTGCGCCGGGCGGCGGTTCGCGCGTTGTATCGTTATTTGCTGCAGCAAAATGCCATCACGGTGAATCCGACACATAGTCTCAAAACCGCCAAGACTGGCCGTACCTTGCCAAAAAATATTGATGTGGATGCCGCGGCCGCATTATTGGATGTTAAACCCAGTGATGATGTGTTGCAGTGCCGCGATCACGCCATTGTCGAGTTATTTTATTCTTCCGGTTTGCGTTTAGCAGAATTGGTTGGGCTGGATCTGGCCGATGTCGATCTTGCGGCGGCGCAATGCCGTGTTCGCGGTAAAGGCAATAAAGAGCGACTGTTACCGATTGGCCGACAAGCGAAACAGGCCTTACAACTTTATTTGCAACAACGACCACAACTACTGGCCGATCCGGCGGAACCGGCATTGTTTTTGAGCCAACAAAAACGCCGGATCAGTAGCCGTCATGTGCGACATCGTGTGCAGCAATGGGCCGACCAACATTTGCCCGGCCAACCCCTACATCCGCATATGCTCCGTCACTCCTTTGCCAGTCATTTGCTGGAGTCGAGTTCGGATTTACGTGCGGTGCAAGAATTGCTCGGTCATGCCAATTTGAGTACCACGCAAATATACACCCATTTAGATTTTCAGCATCTGGCAAAAATTTACGATCAAAGCCATCCGCGCGCCCGTACTAAATCCTTTGCGTCGGCCGATATTCCGGCGTTTGGCCTTAGCGCCAACAGCGATGAGGATGAAAAATGATTTGTTATAAGCCCATCCCAGAGATCAAAGCGCTCAGCTTTGATCTTGATGATACCTTGTATGCCAATCACCCCATTATTGCCCGCGCCGAACGCGCCATGCAGCTGTGTTTACAACAACAGCTGCCAGGGCAACCTCTGATTAGTGCGGACTATTGGTTTCAGATTCGTCGACAACTGGCACGGCAACACCCACACCTTCGGCATGACATCAGCCAGTGGCGCTTGGCGGCGCTGGAATATGGCCTGCAGCATGATTTTGGTCAACGCCAATGCGCGGCGGCGGAAATCGCGGAACTGGCGTTATCGATATTTCTACGTTATCGCACCGACATCACATTGTCTGCCGCTATCATCCACAGCCTAGAGGCATTGGCCGCCCGTTTCCCGCTGATAGCTATTAGCAACGGCAATGCCGATGTCACTAAAATGGGGATTGGTCATTTGTTTCGTGCGTCGCTTCGCGCCGGCCCTGATGGCAATATGAAACCCAGCGCTGATTTATTTCAGCGCGCCGCCACCGTGCTCAACATCGAACCTGCGCATATTTTGCATGTTGGAGATCATCCGGTGGCGGATGTGCAAGGCGCACTGCATGCCGGTTTTACCGCCGCCTGGTTACACCATGCGGACCCATATCTGCATCATCTAGACGCACAATATTCTGCCGCAAACAGCAGCATGGCGCCTGCCGGTGATAGTCTGCATGCGGTACAACCGCAACCCATTCGGCATGATCCTAAGCTTCGCCAGCGCCTCACGCTGCTGCCGCATCTGGAAATCCGTGACATTGCCGAGCTGACCGCCCTCGTATAACAGTGATATAATGACTGTAAATTTATCCATAGGTTGCGCAAATGGACGTTTCTTTTTTACTCGATGGTTTAAACGATAAACAGCGTGATGCCGTCGCCGCTCCCAGTGAACATATGCTGATCCTCGCCGGTGCAGGCTCTGGTAAAACACGGGTATTGGTACATCGGCTAGCGTGGTTGATGCAGGTGGAGCGCGTGGCACCGTTTAGCTTATTAGCGGTCACCTTTACCAATAAAGCCGCGCAAGAAATGCGCAGCCGTATCGAGCAAACCATTGGCGTAAGCCTAAATAATTTATGGATGGGCACCTTCCATGGTCTGTCCCACCGGATGTTACGCGCTCATTTTGCTGAGGCCAATCTGCCGCAAGGCTTTCAGATTATTGACTCAGATGATCAGTACCGTTTAGTTCGCCGCGTACTGAAAGCACTGAATTTAGACGAAAAACACTGGGCGCCCAAACAAGTGCAGTGGTTTATCAATGGTCGTAAAGATGAAGGCGAACGGCCACAGCATTTGCATCACGGTGGCGATTTTAACCTTGAGACCTTAATTAAGATTTATGCGGCCTATCAAGAGATGTGTGATCGTGCCGGTTTGGTTGATTTTGCCGAAATTCTATTGCGCAGCTTTGAACTGCTGAAACAAAACCAAGAAATCCGCCAACATTATCAACAGCGGTTTCGTCATATCCTCGTCGATGAGTTCCAAGATACCAACGCCATCCAGTATCAATGGCTGCGTTTGTTGGCAGGTACTCATGCCAAGGTCATGATTGTCGGCGACGATGATCAATCCATTTATGGCTGGCGCGGCGCTCGCGTTGAGAATATCCAGCAGTTCTTGCACGATTTCCCAAGCCCAACCACTATTCGGTTGGAGCAAAACTATCGCTCGACCGGAACTATTTTAAAAGCCGCCAACGCCGTGATCGCCAACAACAGTGCGCGTCTTGGCAAGGACCTGTGGACCTCCGGCGATGATGGCGAGGCAATCTCGCTGTACAGTGCCTTTAATGAGCTCGATGAAGCGCGGTTTATTGTCAGCCGGATCCGAGAGTGGCGTCGCCAAGGTGGGCAACTGACCGAAGCTGCAGTGTTGTACCGTAACAATGCGCAGTCGCGCGTGCTGGAAGAAGCCTTGATCCAAGATGGGCTGAATTATCGCATTTATGGCGGTTTACGCTTTTATGAGCGGCAAGAAATCAAAGATGCGCTGGCTTATCTGCGCTTGATTAATAACCGCCAAGACGATGCCGCCCTGGAGCGCATCATCAATACGCCAACGCGGGGGATTGGTGATAGTAGTTTGGATAAAGTGCGCGAGGTCGCACGGGCCACATCACAAACACTGTGGCAAAGTTTGCAGCAAATGCTGTTTCAAAAACAGCTCACTGGACGGGCTGGCAACGCCGTGCAAGCATTTATGGATTTGATTAACCGATTGGATGATGAAATTCGTGATCTATCCTTGGATGAGCAAGCGGATCATGTTATCCATCAGTCCGGCCTTTATGCCATGTACCAAGCCGAAAAAGGCGAAAAAGCCCAAACGCGCATCGAAAACTTAAACGAATTGGTGACCGCCTGTGCCAATGTGAGCTTCACCGCCAATGAAGATATGACGCCGTTATCGGCATTTTTGTCCCAAGCCGCGCTTGAGGCCGGCGAATACCAAGCCGAGGAGCACAGCGATGCCGTGCAGTTGATGACCTTGCACACAGCCAAAGGCTTGGAGTTTCCCTTGGTATTTATTTGCGGCCTTGAAGAGGGCATGTTCCCAAGCCAACAAAGCGGTGATGATCCGACCCGTTTAGAAGAAGAGCGGCGGCTTTGCTATGTAGGCATGACTCGAGCCATGCAAAAACTGTATTTATGTCATGCCGAAACCCGTCGTTTGTACGGGCAAGAACAATACAACAAACCGTCTCGATTTATTCGCGAAATCCCAGGTGAATACATCGAGGAAATTCGCCTCACCACCACCGTCAGCCGTCCGACCCAGTTTAATCGTTTCGGCAGCGCGGCCACCCACAGCGCCTTTGAAAATACCGGCTTTAAACTTGGTCAGCGAGTGGTACATGATAAATTCGGTGAGGGTACGGTGCTGAACTATGAAGGCGCTGGCGCACAATCTCGGATCCAAGTTAATTTTGATGCAGTAGGCAGTAAATGGCTCGTCACCGCCTATGCACGATTGACCGCGATCTAATATTCTGTGGGTGCGGATTGCGGTGCAATATAGCGTGATCATCATCTTCATCGCGAAAACTACGCAAGGGTGTCTATAGCATGACGGAACCTAGCGCTACACCCAGCTTATCGCTATTTGCTGGCGCAACCTTCGATGAAATGTGGTGGCACTACCGCATGCGGCGTTGGCGTCTACCTTTGTGGTGGCCACACGTCGAATACATGGGGCCTGCACAGTTACATCAGCAGCTAGCGCCACTGTTAGAACACTGGTCCTCGTTATCGTTAGTGCCAAACCATGACGCGGCCACGCCACGCTGTTATTGGCTAGGCGCCGACGCCCCGTCGTGGGCTATGCCGCTCAAAAAAAATACGGCACAGGGACTGCTCGGTAGTGAATGCGATATATTGGTGATCAATGCGTGCGCAGGTGTGAATTGGGAATGGGTCGCCGCCGCAAGTGGCTGTGTGCGTGGCGGCGGTATTTGGCTGCTGATCACCCCACCCGCATGGCCGCACGTCGCCAATGCCGCCGCCGCGCATCTTCTTAGCTATCCCACCGATGCCACCCAGCATCAGGGCTGGTTTCACCATTGGATCTCACAGCAACTTAGTGCAAAGCAAACGACATCAGATCCCAATGATGCCAACACAGCACATCAGCATGATCAGGCTAAACCAGATACGACAGATACAGGTGATGCGATAACGCACACAGCGATCTTGCATGCTGATCTTAAGTTTGATGGTCCGCAGATTATTCGTTATCAACATGATGTGCAGCAATGGGATTGGCCAAGAATCAGTCATGTTCCTATCATTACAGCAAGTGCGGCGGCTGATTTACCCATGCCAGGTCAGGTGCAAAGCGAACATACAACGGTAGCGGCCGTTGCGGCGACCATCCCAGATGACGGCAATCAAAATTCGCCGTTTTTAACCGATGACCAACAGGTCGCCCTAGCCGCCATTCATAAAGTCGCATTTGGACATCGATGGCGACCTCTGGTTATCAATGCCCATCGTGGCCGCGGTAAATCAGCGCTGCTGGGCATTGCCGCCTTGCAGCTGCGACACGCAGGTAAAAAAACCATTGTCATTACCGGCCCGCACCCAGCGGCAGTTCAAGTTGCACTGCACCATGCCACCACATGGACGCAACGCAATGACGGTCAGTGCATTGATGATGGCCTAGCGGATAGCGTTGCACCGGATGCGATGTCCCCGCATGTCTTGGTGCCAAATCAGAGTTCGCGCGCAACATTAACTCGACCTAACATGACAGATCACATCGAGCGAGATCATCAACACATACTTACCTTTATACCGGTCGATGTATTGTTGGCGTCGAAAGTTGCCTTGGACGTACTCTTCATCGATGAGGCTGCCGCTATTGCACAACCACAACTACAACAGTTATTGGCAACCTATAGCCGGGTGGTGATGGCCAGTACCGAACATGGTTATGAAGGCACAGGCCGTAGTTTTCGGATCAAATTACAACCCTACTTGCAGCAGCATTTCCCACATTGGCGATGCGTATTTCTGCAGACTCCCATTCGGTATAGCGTGTCGGATCCGCTCGAACAGTGGTTATTCAACGCCTTTTTACTGCAAAGTTCGCCCATAGACACACCACGATCACCGCTACTACCTCGACCACATGATAATCACGTGCGTGGTGCTGTATCAATATCGACGTCGGCTAACGATGAGGTGATATGGTGGACGGCCTCCGCGCTTATTGAGCAGCCGCACATGTTGCAGCGTTGCTTTACATTATTATGCTTGGCGCATTACCAAACGGCTGTCACTGATTTATGGGCGTTACTGGATGATCCAAGCTTGTTATTAGTGGGCGTATTTCGTCATCAGCAGTTAGTCGCAACTGCAGTGATCAGTCAAGAAGGCTGTATTGAAGCTGAGTTAGCAACAGCGATAGCACAAGGCAAACGACGTGTACGCGGACATCTGCTGGCACAAAGTTTGGCCTATCATACCGGGCAGCCAACTGCCGCTATGGCTCGAAGTTGGCGTGTTCAGCGTATTGTTGTTGAACCAAGCCAGCAAGGCCAAGGTTGTGGACAATTGTTGTTGCAACAGATCACCGATAAAGCGCAGCAATCACAGGTAGCGTTTATTGGCACTAGCTTTGGCGCCACGCCTCAATTACTGCGGTTCTGGCAAGGTGCTGGGTTTTGTGCCGTCAAACTTAGCCATAAACTCGAGCAGGCCAGCATTGCACCATCGGTATTGATGCTCAAAGCATTACCCACGACATCGACACAGTCCGATGATATAAATGGGAACTTGCGAACATCAACATCCATAAATTGGCTTAAATGTATCCAACAGTGGCATCTCAATTTCAGTCAAGATTTATACCATTACGCTCGACTGCTGCATCAACAGACACCAGCTTGTTTATTACTCGAATTAGTTACGCCGCCCGTATTTAGCCTAACTTCGCATGCTCGTCAGCAGCTGTGCCGTTTTATCAATGAAGAACTTACACTAGAGCAGACCGAGCCCGCCTTGCTGATCTGGTTTAATCAACATCGGGGGACTATCCCTACCACCTTAGCGCAACCTTTGGTGCAACGGTTATGGCAAGGCTACAGCTTTAGCCAGATCGCAAAAACAGAACAGGCAGCCACGTTTAAACAACATTTTGTGCAGTTATTACGCCAAGAGTTGATGCTACACAAAGCACTCTTTTGTGACGACATTACGCTATAGTTTGTAAAAGCCTCGATGAAGGACTGTAGCATTCGATGAATTTTCGTAGGACCTTGCTCGTTTGGTATCTATTAATCACGGCATTATTGAGTGCGTGGGGCGAACAATTGTGCGCAAAACCGCTGATTTTTGGCATGTCAGCGCCCTTACGAGGCGACGCTGCTTCGTTGGGCCATGATTTTCGGTTGGGCACTGAGCTCGTATTTGATGCTATCAACAAACAAGGAGGCTTAGCCGGTCAGCAGTTACAACTTTTGGTATTAGACGACGGTTATGAGCCTATTAATACGGTCAATAATACAAGACGCTTGCTGATGGAGCATAAAGTATTCGCGCTTTATGGTTATGTAGGAACGCCAACAGTGAATGCAGCTTTACCTCTGTTGAAACATCAAAAAACCAGTTTGTTTATGCCGATGAGTGGCGCAGCTATTCTTAGACAACCGGAAGATAGCCATATTTTTAATTTTCGCGCCAGTTATGATCAAGAAGCACAAGCGCAAGTTCGATTTGTCTTGAGTGATCCTAAACTGCAACGGATCGCTCTCTTGGTGCAAGCCGACGAATTTGGCGCAACCTTGGAAGCTGCATTTTTGAAAGCGCTTACTGCGTCGGGTAGACAACCCGTGGCCGTATTACGTTTTAAACGAAACAGCCAACAGTTTGATGATGTGGTACAACAACTACGTCGCAGCTCACCCGACGTAGTGTTAACGACAGGCCCTTATCAACCGATAGCGACCATTATTAACAAAGGACGCTCGTTAAGTTTTCACCCTCTTTATGGCGTTGTTTCGTTCACAGGATTGCATGCACTGAGCCAACACCTAATGGCCGATCAGCGCTTGTTTGGCAGTATGGTTGTGCCTCCATTAACAGATACCAACAACGAATTAGTCAAAGCCTACCTGCTTGCAAGTAAAAACGCCAACCAAACACATACCAGTGATATCGCGTTAGAAGGATTTGCCGCCGCAACGCTGCTTACCAAAGCGCTCTCCACTTGTATTGAAATGTATCCCACCACAGTAGTCACAGCCGACTGCTTGTTTCGCACATTGCCAAACGTTAAATTGACAGAATTTCCTCTATCTTATGACCCTCAACAGCGCCAAGCATCACAACAGGTGTTTCTTGTTAAACGAGATATCAACGGCCAGTTCCGCTATATCAGCACTGATTAAGGTCGGCGTTTATCTATTGATCGCAAAATAGCGGTTTTAGCGGTTACAAAACAGAACGGCATCTAGCTTAGTTTTAATATCGTGCTTTTCACGTTAGGGGGCTTGGCTGCTCCCTTTTATCTTTTTTAGCCATGTGTGTTCATCAGGCGAAACGCAAAAAGGTTGGCGGCGGGGAGTTTGGGGTTGTGACAGGGTGGTTTCGTTTGGGTTTGCCCCCTTCGCAGAGCTCGGGGGGCTCAGCCGGACGAACGCAACATGGGTTGTTGCGGAGGGCTTGGAGCCAGCGACAGGGTGGCTTCGTTTGGGTTTCCCCCCTTCGCAGAGCTCGGGGCGTTCAGACCGGCCAACGCCAAACTGTTGGCGTTGGCGGTTTCGGTCTTCACTGTACTACTCTCCGCGTACTTCATCGCCAGAATCACGATAAATAAAAAAGCCCCAGTCTTTCGACTGGGGCCTTTTTATTTATTGGGAGCCTGGCGGTGTACTACT
>Ga0209812_10000174_pt1 | contig 59928 bp, 42 predicted proteins | sample JI71714BDNA_FD_187502 | JGI IMG/M metagenome (GOLD analysis project Ga0209812, IMG submission 187502) | Wastewater effluent complex algal communities from Wisconsin, to seasonally profile nutrient transformation and Carbon sequestration -... | ecosystem: Engineered > WWTP > Effluent > Algae...
ATCAGGCCGAGGTAGCTTGCCTTCTTGTCGCCGGAGAAATTGCCCTCGATAAACCAGTGCAGCGGCTGGATCGGCGTGTTCGCGATGATCCACTCGCACATCGCCTGGGTGGCAATGGTGACCATGTTCTGCCCCGATGCATCGCCGGTCGCATAGCGGCACACGAGGAACACCGTGTCGCTGTCGATCATCGGCTCGATCGCCTGCAACCGCCCGTGGCGGGTGGTGGCGTGAGCGGCAGCGGCGAGTTCTTTTTCGTGCTGCGTGGCCCAGGCGACGAAGCTGCCGGCCTCCGCCAGCGAGGCGAAGACGAAAGCGGGGGCGCGTGCGACATTCTCGCCCAACAGTGCCGCGCTCGCGCCGCCCGCCTGATTGATGGCGTGCGCCCCGCGGGCATAGGAGGCGACCAGCGCCGCTTCGCTGGTGGCCAGCGGCAGCCAGTATTCGCCGCTTGCGTGCAGGCCGTTGACGCGCAGCGGCCCGGCCACGCCCAGCGGCAGGGCGGTCATGCCGATCGGGTTTTCGATATTGCCCGCGCATTGGCCGAGCAGCGCAAGCCCCTCGTCACTGGCGATCGGCCCCGCAGGTGAGCCTGCTTCGCCCGCCCACCATGCACGGATTGCGTCCGCATCGACCCCGCGGCGCACGGTAAAGCGGCGCCTGCCATTCGGGCTGGCACCGCGCAGCCGCTCGGCCAGCGTGCCTGCCGCCCCGGCACCGCCCAGCGATTCGATGAAGGCGAGCAGGCGCCGGGGAAACAACACGCTGACGAAACTCCCATGCTCGGGCTGGCCCGGTGCGTGAGGCACATACATCACGAGTGCTTAAATTTATGCAATGGCAAAGCTTCTTTGCCTGACCCGGGCGCTATCCGCGTAAGGCCGGGCCGCAATCGCATATTGACCAGTCGCCCGGAATCATGGCAAGCGCGCCCCGCGTCTGCGAGCGGCCCCGTGGCCATCGCCCGATGCGGGTGTAGCTCAATGGTAGAGCAGAAGCTTCCCAAGCTTACGACGAGGGTTCGATTCCCTTCACCCGCTCCAATTCCCCGTCCGCCAGCATCCATATGCGTCTGGACAACCCCCTAAAATCCAAGGTATTTAGCGGATATCGTGCCGCAAGCGTTCACTCGTTTCCGCATTTAGCTGGTGGCGAGTGGGGGTATGGCTGGGGGTTCCAGTCAAAGCGGCCCACTCGATACCCCCACGCTTGGGGGTATCGCGGGGTGCAGGCCCCAGAAAGGCTGGATGCTACCATGGCGCTGACAGACGTTGCGATCCGCAAGGCCAAGCCCGGTCCAAAGCCCGTCAAACTGGCGGATGGGGGCGGAATGCACCTGCTGATCACGCCAGCCGGGGGAAAGCTCTGGCGGCTCAAATACCGGATCGACGGGCGCGAGAAGCTGCTCGCAATCGGGGCCTATCCTGAAATCGGTTTGGGCGAAGCGCGCCGCCGCCGTGAGGAAGCCCGCGAAATGATCGCTCTGGGCAAAGACCCCTCGCGAGAGAAGCGGCGCGACAAGCTGCGCTCTCGCATCCAAGCCGCCGATACGTTCAAGGCGATTAGCGATGAATTTTGCCAGAAGCGCAGACGGGATGGGCAGAAGGGCTGGGCACCGGCCACCGCCACTCGTAGCGAATATCTGCTGTCACTGGTGTGCGGTTCGATCGGCCACCTGCCTATCGGCGAAATCGAGCCCATGGACGTCCTGACAGCAATTCGCCGGATCGAAGGCAAGGGAAAGCTCGAAAGCGCGCGGCGCAGCCTGCAACTGGCGGGCGCAGTGTTCCGCTATGCCGTTGCCACCGCGCGGCTTGCGTCGGACCCTACCCGAGATTTGCGCGGCGCACTTACCGCCCCCACCGTGACGCATTACGGGGCGATCACCGATCCCAAGAAGGTTGGCGAGCTGCTGCGCGCGATCGATGATTATGAGGGTAGCGGCATAACCAAGCTGGCCTTGCAGATTGCCCCTCACGTTTTCGTCCGCCCCGGCGAGCTGCGCCATGCAGAATGGAGCGAGATTGATCCGGACGGGGCGCTCTGGATCATCCCGGCGGGCAAGACGAAGATGCGCAAGCCGCACCATGTCCCGCTATCGCGGCAGACCGTGGAGCTGTTCCGCCAAGTCAGGGCGGTGACGGGACCGAGCGGCTACGTGTTCCCGTCAGTCCGCACCCGCGCCCGCCCCATGAGCGAAAACACCATCAACGCCGGTCTGCGGCGGCTGGGCTATGCCACCGATGAAATGACTGCGCACGGCTTCCGCGCGATGGCCTCCACGCTGCTGAACGAAAGCGGCAAATGGAACCCCGATGCGATCGAGCGCGCGCTGGCGCATGGCGATACCGACAAGGTGCGCGCGGCCTATCACCGAGGCGCGCATTGGGAGGAACGGGTGGCGATGGCGCAATGGTGGAGTGATCATCTGGACCAGCTGCGTAAGGGCGGCGACGTTGTTCACCTTGCTGATCGGACTGTCGGTTAGCCGTGGTCAAACCGCCCATCCCAATCTCAGAGTGGCAACGCTGGGAAATGCAACGCACCATTCGCGAATTGGGCGAGCAGATTGAGCTTGAAGCAAGAGATCTAGATCGCGCCCGGCAGTTTAGGCGGGATTTTGCTCTGCTCGCCCACGCCATGAATGAACTGGACTGGCAAAAGCCACCAAAGCCCTACCGTAATCCGCTTTTGCCACCCTACCGCACTCACCCGCTTCCACGCAGGCTTCCGATCGGCCCATTAAAGCGGATGGCCAAGCTGATAGGACCGGAAGCGCTGCGATACGTTCTCGATCTTGGCTCCGAAACGGGTTCCGAATTCTTTCGGCTGATTCTTCGTCCTAGGCTCGATAAGGAATATCCCGAGGGCAACGAATTCAAACGTTATCGCCACCACGCCAATATCGTTCGACTTGGAAACGCGGTTCTGAGCTTCGAGCGCGCCGCCCGCGTTTCTCGCAGTGAAGCTCTTGAGGCCGCCGCCCAAGCCGTTGGCGTGACCGGATCATTGCGGACACTGGAACGGTATTTCCGCGAATTTCGAGAGCATTGCCTCAATTGCGGCTACGTTCCGCACCCCCAACAAGAGCTTGGCGCTCTCCCGCAATTCTCGCTTTGCGACTTGGACGGGCGCTCACCCGACAAACCGTGAAAGAAGATTGTCGGTGAACCGGCTAGGCCGTTCGCTCATGTCCGCATTCGACTCGTTGATTTTCGGAGTTGTCGAATGCGTGATTCTCTTTCTTCGTCCGATCAGCTCCAGCCCCTCGCCTATTCGGTGAAAGAGGCCTGCAAGGTCACGAGCCTTGGCAGGACCTACCTCTATCTTCTGATCAAGGAAGGGCGGCTGGAGGTTCGCAAGATCGGCAATCGCACAATCATCCCGGCAGCATCGCTGCACGCCCTGATCGAACGGGGTGCAGCCTAGGCATACCCTATCCCGGCCTAGAGCCGGGCTTCCTCGCCGGGGGGCTTGATACACTGGCGGCGAGGTCGAAATGCCATACCAGGGGGGTCCGATCCCAATGGCAACCCAGTCCGAAAGGTGGAGGGGTGATCGGCGGCGCGGAGACAGCGTTGTTAAGCAACCACCGAGCATCCGGCTACCTCCAGACCGGAAGCGTCCTCTAAAGCATACGGTCGGCTCCGCCACCCATGACTTGCATAGGACCGGACTACCCTCGGTAACAGAGCGTCAACCAACGCTCACCGCCGGGGGTAGTCGTCCTATGTCTCCAGCACCGGTCCCACCTCCACCCATGATATTTAGAGCAAGGTTGATAGGTAGCACTAGGGATGGCTCAGCTTTGGTCGCGCGACGGTTCGCAGGCTAGTATCGGTAGCCCTCATTGAAGTAAGCGCTTGAACAATCGATTTGCGCGTAAAGCTTCCACTGATCAGCTTTGCTGGCCTCCCCGCTTGTGCGATACGCCTGTTCGACAGCCTGAGCCGAGCGACAAAGTTGTGCCTGCGCTGCGCCAGAATTCTTGGCATCTAGGTAAGCTTCCTCGGCTCTTTCGCCCGGGCTTTGAGAGCATCCAGCCAAGGCCATCGCCGCAATGAAAATCATCTTCTTCATGGCCGCTGCATACCACGGAGGCCACGCTAGGCCTACAGCACGCGGGACAAAATGCGCGTCACTTTGAATGCGCTAAGGTTCGGGGGCCTTGAGATATTCTGCGCAGAGAACGTTCGGAACGATGCCGCTCCGTCCGGCCATGATCTCTTGCGTTGCTCCCAAGAAAAAGGGGCCTCCTTGCGGAAGCCCCTCACGGGTTTCTGTTCTGATGCGCGGCGGCGCTACATCAACCCGTCGTTAGAAGCTCTTGTGCAGGTTGCATATGCCGCCGCGCGCCATAGTTGATACTTTTCTTTGTTCTCGTCCCGCAGGTAGGCATCCCTGATCCTGCTTTCGAATTCGCAAGCCTGCACGCCATCAACGCCAGACTCTCGCGCAATGCGATACTCCGCCTCGGCTTTCTCGCCGGCACTTTGTCCGCACCCAGCCAAAGCTATCGCCGCAATGAAAATTAGTTTCTTCATGTCGCCGCCATACCACGGCAGGCGCACCGGAGCTAGGCTATGCGCGGTTCCGCCAAGATCTCACCCCTCCACATTCGCATCCGCCTGGCCTGCCAGCAGGGCGTTGATCCAGCTTAGGCAAAGGTCGCGTGAGCGGTAGCGGCCCCAGGTTTGGGTTTCCTGCCGCTCCATGATCGGGAAGGTGGAGTAGATGTATCGCACATCATCGCGGGCTTGTGCGGCATCATGGCCGGGCAGGGCGGGATCGAACACGCCGTAGAGGATGAAATAGAGCGCATCGAGCTTGGCGCGCAGCGCCACGCGGCGATCCTCATCCCAGACGAACGGGGGCAGCACCTCTCCAGCCGCATCTACATGGCCCATTTCGCGGGCGAAGGGGGCCATGTCATGCGCCGTATAGGTCAGCTCCAGCACCGCCTCGCGCACGATATCGGCCGCGGTCTTGGGGCCGAATTGGCGAGCGTAGGCGGCTGGGGGGATGACGGGCAGCTGTTCGACGATATACCAGCTGAAATGGGTGGTCTGGACCTTCTGCCGCCCCAGATAATCGAAACAGATCGAATTGAGATTGCCTAGGATAAGGGGCGCTTGGACTTGATATCCCGCCATTGCCTTCCGGTCAGCGGGCAATAGCACCGGCAGAGCGTGCACCGCTGCACTGGCTGGCAGCATCGCCGCGATCATCGTGCGCACGTTCGTTGTCGCAGTCGTGTCCTTATAAGCGATCATCCAGTCCAGCCGAGCTTCCGGGGGTATGTCGGAGCCCTTCACAAACGCACGAGGCGCGGGAAACCGTTTCGGATCGGCGTGTCCGTCCAGATCGATCGCTACCGGCTGCGCGGCGCGGCGTTGGTTTGCTGCATTCAGCACGATATCGGCTGCGCGGTGGTCAAAAGCTTGCATCATTTTCCCTTCGTAAAGGGGGAACGCAATCTCATCGCCTTTCTGGAAGCGGTTGAGCGCAACCGGATACCAGCCGTCATTCATCAGCCGTTCGCTGGGGTGAAACAATTTGGAGTCGTTGGATTGGTTCAGCATCTGGCTGAAGGTGACATTCCAGACCGGCTGCGCCTTCGGCATTCGCATGACCGGCAGCCTATCGTAGATCGCCGCCGTGATTGCCGCGTCCCGCTGATCACGGAAAATGATCGCTGTTCCGGTTGTAGGGTTGAACCGCTCGAAAAGAGTAGAGCGAAGCGGAATGGCCCTATCCGCGATATCCTCACGATTTGTGGACGGTAGGAAGAACCCGGCCTTTATCTCCGGCGAGATACGATCAGTGCCGCCGATAACGGTGATCGCAACCTTAAATCGGGGGTCAACGTCAGCAAAGAAGCGCCCGCCTTCCGGCCTCCGGTTCTCGAAATCCCAGAAAAGATGGATCCGGCTATGGGGTGCAATTGACCGAACAAAGTCCGATGAAACTTTGTCGGAGATAATGCCGCTAGGGACAAGAAACCCAACGAAGCCAATAGGCTTAATCAGCTTCAGCGCCCGCTCGAAGAAAAGCTGGTAAAGGTTTGGGCGGCCACGACCGAACAGGGGATAGGCTCCCGCCCTACGGGCCACATCGGCACTCATAGAGAACCGCTGTTTGGCGACCTGATAGTCCTGAAACAGCTGGAGGTCTGTTTGCTCCAACTCATCAATGAGCGCCTCACGCTCGGCATTGGTCGCCGCGTGCACGATTGGGGCGCTACGCCCCAGAAACCACTTTGCCGCTTCAAGCTCAACCTTGGCCCAAGGCGGATTGCCCACGACGGCATCGAAACCGCCCTCCAGTCCCTTGCTGCCCCAGTTGGTCCACACGCCGGGGAAGGTGATTTGCCAGTTGAGGAAGCGTTCCTCATCGATCAGCGCGCGCGCCTCGCGCCAGATCGCGGTGAAGCGCTCCACATCGTCCGGCTTGGCCTTGGCGCTTTCCGGCGCGCGCTTGCCCCGCGCAATCGGCATGGGATCGCCAAAAACCCCGTCCAGCCATTGCGCCACCAGCGCCTTGTCCGGCCCCTTGAGGTCCAGCCAATCGAGCGCGTGCATGAAGCTGACAAAGCCATCAAGCTCGCCGGTCTGCGCCTCCACGCCTTCCCACATTTCCGCCGATCGGTGCGCCTCGCCAATGTCGGCATCGGTCAGTGCTTCGATGGTTTCCATGATGCGCGCCTGATTCTGCGCGCGCTGGAGCGGTTCGTGCAGGAACAGCGCCCCGCCTTTGCCCGCCTTGTCGATCGCATCGCGCACCCACAGGCCAAACAGGCTGTCCCCAGCCGCCAGATGGTGATCGATGAATGACAGGGGCGCCCCTACCGTGAAGGTGTGCAGCCAAAGGGCAACCTTCGCGAGTTCCACCGCCATCGGGTTCTTGTCCGCCCCATAGACGCAGCGTTTCAGCACCATGCGCTTGACCAGCTGGGGATCGTCCAGCTGTTCTTCGGCAACGGTCCAGCCCGCATCCTCGGCATTGCCCCGAATGGTGGCGCGCACCTTGCGCACTTCCTCGGAAACCGGGCTTTCGTATTCCAGCCCGTGTTCCTGCATGGCGAGCGCGGCGGCCTCTGCCACGGCATTGAGCGCGTGATTGGTGAGCCGGTCCACCAGCGACACAAGGAAGTGCCCCGATCCCATCGCCGGATCGCACACGCGCAGCCGGGTGATCGCTTTCGCCGGGTCCACCTTTTGCAGCTGGGTGAGCTTGTAATCCTCGCTATCCCCCGGCTTGAGGCTCGCCAGCCGATCGGTGAAGGCCTTGTGCGCATCCGCGATCAGCGGGGCGAGGGTTTCGTCTAGGATCAGCAGCACCAGATCATCAGGGGTGTAGTAGCTGCCGGAATTCTTGCGGGCGAAAATGTTGGGGCGGATATCGAGCGCGCCGGTATCATCGCGCACCAGCTCGAATTCCAGCAGCCGCTCATAGATCGAGCCGAGTTGCTGCACGGTAAGGTCACGGTAGTTGATATAGCGCCGCCGCCCGCCGCGCTGCTCCCATGACAGGATATCCAGCGCCTCGGCCATCACGTCATCGCCCAGCGAAATGCTGGCCAACAGCGGGGTATCCTCGCCGCTGAAAAGCCCGCCGTTGTAGGGGGGCAGGCCTACCGATGGATCGCCCTTGTCGATCATCTTGGCGAGGCTGGCAAAGCGCCGCCAGATTGCGTCCGCGATGGTGGAGAAAGCGTCCCCCTCATCCTTGCGCCGGCCGATATCCAGCCGCGCGACGCGCAGGGCGTAATCGTCAAACCGGCGATCCTTGACCGGCAACAGCCCGCGATCCTCGGCATAGAGCACGAACAGCAGGCGATAGAGCAGGATCAGGGTTGCCTGCCGGATATCGTCCAAGGGGGTATCGGCTGGGGCGGCTTTCGCCACGGCTTTGCCCAGCGCCGGATAGAGGCGATCGAACACAAGGTCCGAAAGGCTCTTGGCGACGCGTTCCTCATAGAAGGCGGCTTCCTTACGGGCGCGTTCAAGGAAGCTGGGGGCGTCGGCGGTTGCCCGCTCAAAGGCGTTGCGGTGGAACAGGGTGGCGAACACGCGCAGCCAATGATCGCGCTCGGCATCGGTGATCGCGGAATCCAGCAAGTCGCCATCCAGCCCCATGATGCGGGCAAGGTCGAGCTCCAGATATTCATCGATGGTGGAGCGGGCCCCGGCGAAATAGAGCCTCCAGCGCGCGCCGTTCGTGAGAATGCCCCAACGCAGCGCCCCGCGTGTATAATCGTCAACGCGCCTCAGGTAGCGCAGCAACTGGGTGGAAGGCGTATCCCGCTCGCTGCCCTTGCGCCCCTCGGCGCGATCGAGCGCGCGGCCCCAGCGCTTGCTTTCGACAATCGCCGCGCCGCATTCATAGCGCCGCCATTCCTCGGGATAGGCGTTCGCCTTGGCCTTGGCCCCAGCATTGATGAATAGCAGGCCATCGGGAACGTCCACGCGGCCCTTTTCTGACAGGTTTTGCTGGGTGAGATAATCGCCCCAGCCAAGCGCCTCCAGCACCGGCCAAACCAGATCGCTTTCGGTGGTCGCCTCATTCGGGCTTGAAGAATGGGGAAAGCCCGCGAGGATCGCTGCCAGCCGATCGCGTAGCGCCGCCGCATCGGTCGCCGCCCACGCTTGGGTTTGGGTGATCCCTTCCTCCAGATAATCCTGGGTGAAAAGGGCACCAGCGGCAAAGAGCGTTGCATCAGTCACATGGCGGGGCATATCCGCGCAGGTGCCAGCCGCCAAGCGGAAGCCAATCAGCAAGTGTGTAACTTCTAACTTTATTCGCTACCGGGACACCTTTCAGGGGGAGAGTCTGCGGTTAGCTCCCGCTAAGGCCCAGCGCCATCGCGGGGTAGGACCCGCATTTTGTCGCCCGCCGCCGATTGGCCATGCGGATGATCGCGGCTTGGCCCATTCGAAACTGATGCGGCGCTGCAACTAACCATGGCTCGGCAGATCAATGAGTTATGCCGGTTTCAATCAATTCCGATGTGGGAATTGGGCGCAACTCAAATTCGATTGAGAAGCTGCCATGTTCGGAGCGTGCGCCTTATCTTGCTGTTTCGTCTCACCGATTCTTGGGAATAGATGCTGCGATCTGTCGCGTAGGGTGTGTATGTTCCACACTGCCAGCCACGGACCAGAGTATGGCCCTGTCATGCATCTTGCGCTTCTGCCGTTGCCGACAGGCAGGACCTCGCCGTGCAGGCGGACTTCGATCCCGAACAGCTGCCTAGCGCGGTGCTTTGGGGGTATGCTTGGGGGTATCTGGCCAAAATGAATTCCAGATATCGTTGAATATCAGATTACTCTATCGGCTTCACGGTTCCCTTCACCGCTCCACAATCCTGAAAAAACCGCAGAAGACCGCCATTCCGGAGGCGGTAATGCGTTCACCTTCACCCATAGCTTCTCACATGGCTTCTCACAGGCCAGGCAGGGGAGGCATCCGGCCAAACGCGTTTGGCCTATGGGTTCGCTGACATGGGCCAGCACAGCTATCTCGTGCGCCGCGGAGCCCGGTATCATTTTCGGCGAAGAAAGCCTGCCGTCTACAAGTGTAGTCGTCCTGTAAGCATTGCGTTGGGCACATCCGACCCTGTCGAGGCACGTCGCCTCATCCGGCGGCTGGCCGTGAAATGGGACGAATTGAACATGTTAATGACGCCGAAAATTGAGCGAGGTCACCTGACCATCCACCAGCAGGAGGCCCTCTTTCGCAAAGGGTTGGAAGATGAGCTCGCGCGGGCAACCGCGCATGTGAGAGCTCCGATGGGTTCCGCACAGCCGCACGCCGGGCTGCACCGGATCATGGAGGCGGCCTATCGTATCGTTGCCCGCGTGCCGCATGATGCTGCCGCGATTGATCTCGAGACGATCGAAGCTGAGACCGATGAAACCTGGGGCGGTGAAGAATTCGCCCTGCTATGTAAGACGCTGCAACATCTCGTAACGCCGATGAGTGTAAGCGGGATCGAAGCCCAAAAGGCCCTTCAGGAACTCGGCGGGCCGCTGAACGAAGGCACGATCCGTGAGGCGCGTTCGCAGATCTTAAGCGGATACGCCGAGGCCCACCGACGTTCCACGCTCCTCGACAGTGAGGAGGTGAATGCTTCCGGGCGTGGGATAATGGCGCTTCTGGATGACGCTATTGTCGGACGAGCATCAATGGAGCGCAATAGGCCACAAGTCTCCTCAACTCCGGCGCCACAACCCTTCACGGCAAATGCTCCAGCCGCAAATCAGTCTGCGCCAGAAAGCATTTACGCCTTCCCTAGCGATCTGCGTTTCAGCGAAGTGATGCACGAAGTGCTGGCTGAATTGGAGACGGAAAGAGGTCAAGGGATGATGATTTCCACGATCGCTTCATCGAAGTGGACGTTCGTCACGCAGGCGGTGCAGTCAAGCGCCATGAGCTGACGATAGGCCGAGGTAACGAAGCGCTCTACAATGACCGCAGGCAATGCACGGTGACTTACGCTCCTCCGGGTGCCAGCTGAGCGCGTTTGCAAGCTTATAACTTCATGTGTTCCCCGTTGATCCGGGCGATCATCGTCTTTCAGCTTCAAAAGTGAGTTCTGAGCCTAAATATATCCCCTAAGGCCCGGGCGGGTCGGACGAACCGACCGCCGCGCGGCCCATGTTCGATGCCGCTGAAATGCGTGAAGCCTTCAACAAAGTGGGGCTAAACTCCTACTCTTACGCCCCCTAGAAGAAGATCGAAATTGCGGGACAGATTGCTATTTGCCTCCTTTGCGCAGTTCCTCGTAAAGCTGGCCAGGGCCCAGCAGCACATCGCGCAGGCCTTCGCGCACTTTCGCTGAATTCAAGGCTTGGCGGCTCATTGTCTCGTGCGCGGTCATGGCATCGATGATGGCGTTGACCAACTCTTCGGCGAGCTTGGGTGAATTGGCGAACTGCGCTTTGCTATTGTTGATGGCTTGGGCGCGAAGTTCATCGGATTCCAGCAGCTTGCCCTTGATGACGTTGTTTACGTAGACGAGTTGATCGCCATCGGTAAGCTCGCCCTCGAACAGATCGTTCACCTTGGCGATGATCTCCGCCAGCAGTGCCTTTTCCTTTTCCTGCACCGATCCCGATCCTACCCCTGTGATGGCGGTGAGGGGCACCTTGTCATCGCTGAGATGCAATTGACGTGAGCCCTGATCCTTCAAGCTGTGGTGGGTAAGTTTGACGCCGGACAGATCCACGGTTTCACGCTCGCGCCCAAATTGCAGCAGCGGGACCAACCGCTTGAAGAACAGGTAGCGCTTCTCGACCTCGGTGCTGCCGTAGTCGAAGATCTGCGACAGGAACGCGTATATCCGGATGAAGGCCGCCATATCGCCGCGCGCCTGCAGCAGCGCATCCATCTCTTCTTTGGCCTCGCTGCTGCCGACATATCCTTGCGCTCGGTGGCTGCCTTGTGGCGATCGCGCGCATTGTTGAAGAGCGTGAGCATGCGCTGGGCTATCGGCTCGATTGCGGCAATTAACTGGCCTTGGGTCGCGGTAGGATCGAGCTCGACCGCCACAAGCCGGTCCACCTCGAACTGGTCATAATAGCCTTGGCCATCGAGCTTCTGGCGCAGATCATAGACGAGGTTGGGATCGGTCGCCGCCTCGATCTCGGCGGTTTCGTAATACTGCCGGAACGCCGCAAGAATCTCCTCCGAGCTGTTCACGAAGTCGAGGATGTAGGTCGTGTCCTTGCCGGGGTGGGCGCGGTTGAGGCGCGATAGCGTCTGAACCGCCTGGATCCCAGCCAGTCTGCGATCGACATACATCCCGCACAGCAGGGGCTGATCAAAGCCTGTCTGGAACTTGTTCGCCACCAGCAGCAACTTGCAATCATCATCGGTAAAGGCTGCGCGGATGTCCCGGCCGTTCAAGCCGGGATTGAGGCTGGCGCTCGCCTCGGTGAATGCCTCTCCCCTATTGTCCGGGTCATTCACCTCGCCGGAGAAGGCGACCAGCGTGCGCATGCGGTAGCCCTGTGATTTGATGTAACCTTCTACTGCGATTTGCCAGCGAACAGCCTCGAGGCGGCTGCCCAGCACAACCATGGCCTTGGCCTGCCCGTCCAATAACGGTGCCACGTTCTCGCGGAAGTGTTCGACCACGATCTGCACTTTTTGCGCGATGTTGTAGGGATGCAGGCGCACCCAGCGCATGATGCCTTTGACAGCGGCGCTGCGCTCGACTTCGAGCTCATCCCATTCCTCGGACTCGCTCGCCAGCTTGAAGGCCAGACTGTAAGGCGTGTAATTCTTCAGAACATCGAGGATGAAGCCTTCCTCGATCGCCTGCCGCATCGAATAGACGTGGAAGGGCGCGGGCTTATTGGTCTCGCCTGCCGGTGCAGTCGGATTTGGTTTCCGGCCGAACAGCTCCATCGTCTTGGTCTTGGGCGTGGCGGTGAAGGCGACATAGGTGACGTCGTCATCAGCAGCCCGCGCCGTCATCTGGGCTGCCAGAATATCTTCGGCGCTGATTTCCCCGCCATCTCCGAGTTCGGCCACCTCTTCGGGTGACAGCACGGCTTTGAGCTTAGAGGCAGTCTCACCAGCCTGACTGCTGTGCGCCTCATCGGCGATCACTGCGAACTTCTTGCCATCGGTTGATGCCCGTTCGCGGACTGCTTCAAGGGCAAAGGGGAACCGGCGGGGGCAACTGGTATAACTCGGTCTCAAACACGACCTTATCGACCCCGCTGCCACGTTCTTCGCAGATGCCGATGCGGCGCATGAAGCGTGCCAGTGCCTCGTTCCGGGACCGCGGAGCATGATCGAGCAGGCGGGGAATATCGATCAACGGTGCACCGGGATTGGTGATCTCGATCCTAGCGCATCAGCCGAGTTGAAGAAGGGTTCCCCGCTGTTGCGCCAAACGATGGCTGTGGCGCCTTCAGGGAGCGCGCCGATGGGTTGCACCGTGTAGAGGCCGTAGAAGGCGTAGAACAGCGACATAAACCCGCCAGCGCCGATCAACCACCACTTGGCATTACTGGCCTTGGCGGTGGGGTTGAGGTTTGCTGCTGCGTCTTGGCTGGTCATGCTGCTTCCAATTCGGATGATGTATCGACCAGCCGGCGCACGTCGATTTTGCCGGTGACGGCGGCGGAGATCAGTGCGGCGCGGCGCTCTTGTAGCAGGGTAATGGCGGCTTGGGCTTCGTCAATCAGGGGGGCAAATGCGGCCGTTGTCCTTTCGACGTAACCCTCGATGTCTCGCCGCTCCTCCACATCCGGCGGGACGGCAACGCGAAGTTTCTCCAGCGCATCGGCGGTAAGCTTGGGTTGAGCCGCACCTGTAATCACAGGCGTAAGGTCGATCGCCTCAATCCGGTCAGCCCAAAACGACACCAAGCCATCGTTGGGTCGAAGGATATGAGCGTGGTTATTGACCCAGTATTTGCCAGCGGCAACGAAAGCGATGCGGTAGTTGCGCATCAGAAGGTTTGCGCCGTCCTCGGATACCAGCACGAGGGGCTCGTCAAAGATGTAATCGTCAACATGGTCGATGATGCCGGAGGCGCCATAATACGGGTATTCGCCCTGCATGCTGCCTCGCTCCTCTGCGCTGAGGGGGATGCGCTTGCCATCGAGTGACGTTGTGTATCGCTTCAGCGGCCCCATTTCCCAATGCGCCGGGATTTCGCCGAGCCATTCGATGCCGCTGTCTTTCATAGAGGCGTTGGGGTTGAGGCCCTTGGTCACGGCGTGGGAGATGACCGCCTGCCGCTTTTCCTTGAGCAGCGCGATCAAGCGCTCCTGCTCCGCCACCAGCGCGTCGATCTTGGCCGTTTCCCGGTCGAGGAACGCGGCGATGGCGGTCTGTTCGGCCGGCGGGGGCACAAGGACGGGGAAGTCCATGAGATCGTCGCGGCTCATCTGGAGTGAGTTGGGCCGGATCACCGTGTCGCGGCTGCGTCATGGATGGTGCTGCGGTTTGACCCGGATGGCGATGTTCCGGTGGTCGAGGAATGCGTCGTTATCGCCAATGATGAATCGGACGAACGCGCAATCGTCATCCGCTTTTTCGACGCGTTGCAGCGATACCCCGATGCGGTGCTCACCACGTGGGGCGGCGAATTCAAGGATCTGGCGGTGCTGCGGAAATGTGCAGGCGAGTTCGGCTTGCTGCTTCCGGACCAGCTGCGCGATCTCAACCCCTTTGCATATGCGCGGCTCGATCTGTGCCAGGCGGTGACCGGCAAGGCAAAGCCAGTGCATCTGCCGGAATACGCGATGGGTGCGTCTATCCCCGCCAAGCCGTCGCCGAGCAAATGCATCGGTCCGATGGTTGAACAGGGCAAGTGGCCAGAGGTGCGTGACCAGTGCCTCGCCGACGTGCTGACCGCCTGCGTTGTAGCCCTTCGCCACCTGCATTCACAAGGCGTGATCGCCTGTCATCCGCAACGCAGCCTTGAGGTGCTGGCAGAGGCAGCGGGAAAGGCGGCGCCCGCCAGCGCCTTCGTGCGCAACAGTTTTGCGCCTTGGGCAAGGGGCCAGCTTGCCGCCTCGAACTTGCGCGGCGTGGTGCACCGGGCTGCCTGAGCTGCATCGGCAGAATGCCACCTACGATCCAACCGACACCAAGGAGAACCCCATGACCCCGCCATGACCGCAGCTGCCCGGCGTTCTGCGCGCGCCGGGACTCGATGCACGATGCGCAGATTCTCATGCCTGTCCGAACGGCAGGCCATCCGCCGCAGGTCCTTCCCGGACGCTGCGGTTTTTTTGTATCAAGGAAACATATAGATGACCAAGTCAACCAAGCCTCCCCGCCGCCGTGCGGGGAGCAAGAGCCGCAGCCTGGTGCCGGTGGCACCGCGCTCCACGGCCATTGCCTTGCCCGAACGGCTGATCCTGGGCGATCACGCCATCGATCCCGAGCAGATCACGCAGATCCCTGAGCGCAGGCCTTATGGTGAGGGGCCATGGCGTGATGAGCCGGACAGGATCGCCTGGCGTGATCCCGCGACCGGCTATTCGTGTCTGGTGCTTCGGCAAGCCGATGGCACATTGTCAGGCTATGTCGCTGTCACCCCATCGCACCCGCTGTGGTGCTACGAGCGAGACGCGATTCCGGCTGACCTTGGCATCTCGCCGCACCGGGGGCTCGATTATTCGGCACTGTGCAATCAGGACGCGCCGCCGATGCTTCAGATCTGCCACGTGCATCACCATACGCGGTCACGCCAACACGTTCCTACCACGGCAGACAGTGACGCCAGCGGTGGCCGCGATGCATGGTGGTTCGGATTCAATACCGACAAGCCGGGGGACCTTCTGCCCCATGGCTACGCGCGCAACGATCGCAACAGGGAGGCAGGGCAAAAGGTCTACCGCGACCTGTCCTACGTCGCCGGAGAAGTTGTTGACCTCGCCGCCAGACTGAAGGCGCTCGAGCATCAAACGGCCAGCCTTGGTGGTGACGCAGCTTCCGGAACCGGTGTGCCGCTTGTCCTTGATGCCAAGCCCAAGGCACTGCTCCCGAGAAACGGAGGCGGCCATGAATGACTTCGCTCCCGATCCCCGCGGCTATGCCGCCCTGCGCAATGAGCAACTTCCGTGGGGCTATTGGCTTCGCCAGGATCCCGCGATCGATGGCCTGATCGACGAGGATGGCACTGTGTGGCCCAGTCTGCGCCACTACTTCTGGCAAGCCCGCCTGGGAATGCCAAGCCTCGGCTCCTACAAGGTCGACGACGGCTGCGAGCTGCTGCTGAGCATTCTGCACGCCTTGATAAACCGCATGACGGGCTTCGAGGCCGCCGTCGCCGACCTGTTCGGCGGGGGCTGGCAGAGCCAGCGCCACTACATGGCATGGCTGCAAGGCCAGGGAATGATCAAGGACCGCGAGGTGACAGTCGAGGGGCGTGCGGCCGCGCGCATGCTTGCCGCAACACGGTCGGTCAATGCCCCTGATCTTGCGCCGCTCGACTTTCCGACGCTCGCCGGCATGAACGGGCTCGACGGCGGCACAACCCGGAAAGAGCGCGAACAGGTCATGGCGGCACAGGAGGCGCTGGGCAGGGCGTTGCGATACCGGTTTGTGCGCGAACAGGTCGCAGGCAAGTCCGGGATCAAGCTGATCGGGCACGAAATGGGGGACGCCATTCCGCTCACCCGGGTGCTGTGGGCGTTGTCGTTCCCCGATGATTATGCCCGCGACCGGCTGTTTGGCTGGCTGGCCCACCATCTCGACCGCTGGCAGGCGTGGGGCGAGATGGCGGCGGATAGCGGATCACGGGCACTTTCCGAGCATCTGCTGCTGCTCCGCTTTGCAGACGAGAGGATCGATCTCGGCTGACCGGTGGGAAGGGGGGTGTTGCCCTTTCGGCAGCATTCTCCTCCCCCGCATATCGAATGCCGTCGGAATCATCGTCGACGGCAAAACCATCAATCATCCCGCACCAGCAGGCGGCGTCTCCTCGGAGGCGCCGCCTGTCTGTGTTTGCGGCTCAAGGACGCACGAACATTATGAAGCCCAAGCCTCATCCCCAAACCCTGGTATCCCTCTCCATCATCCGCACCCCCCCCGAAACCGACCCGCGCTCGGCCATCAGTTCGCTCGCGCTGTTCACGGTTCAGCGGCGTTCCCGCCTCGATGTGGCCTTCGCGCTCGAGCATCATTTCTTCGATCCGGAGGATCAAGCCGCTGACATCCTTGCGGGTGCCGCTCGCTCCATTCCCGCCGATGCCACGGTGCTGATCAGGCAGGCCCGCCAGGCACCGGCGAACATAGCTGGTAACCCGACCGATGCCGTCGCTCTTGCTCGGGCGCTCGACACCAATACCGTCATTGCCTCCGATGCCGACGAGCACGAACTCGCCGAAGCAGGGATGCTGATAGGGCTCGATATGCCCGGGCGCGGGTCAACGCCGCTGCGCTGGCGTCGCCGGGCGCCGCTCCATGCGCAGGCCATGTGGGTGATCTATGCCGCTTCGTTCTGCTCCGCCAAGGAGCAACGGGCATTGTTCTCGGCGCACCTCGCATGGTGCGCGCTCCAGCGGGCGAGGCATGGAGTGGGGGCGGGGTGAGGGGGCGGCGGCGTGATGGGAACCGACGCTGCCTTCAAGCGCAGCCTGCTGTGATTGCGAACCGCATCGGCAACTGCCGACCAGACCCGGTCACTCCCAGCGGTGGAGTTAACTGTCTGGTTTGGCCAGAAGCGGCCAATCCGTTATCGGGATCGCGCAACGACCGACCTTATGCCCAGTGCCGGGTGGATCAGTGATCATCGGCTTTGTGCTGGCCGGGTCTCTGCGTTCGATGCCTTAGGTTCCCGTATTGCAGCGACCTGCTGCGAGACTGCGGTTGCGGGCTTTCAACCAGCCCTCATTCGCCGCTCCGCTCAGGTCGGCGCCAATATCGCAATGATTGCAGGAGCCCGCTTGCGAGAATTGAAATCCAGCCGCGCCCATTCTCCGCGGTCGGCAGGCCCGCGGCACGCCCAGAATTCGCGCACCGCGGGATCGCACACGACCACCGCATTCGTCGTCGCACCGGACTGGTCTTCGGCGAAACGGTTGATGCTCAGGCGCCCGTCGCTCCGATCGGCGAACAGCGCCTTGAGCGTATCGACAGTGTGCCTGCCCGACGCTTCCAATAGCGCCTGCGCCCGCTCGAGGCGCGCGTGGGTGCTCTCGGACAGATCGGTCTCGCGCGCGATGTTTTCGGCAAATATGCAGTGGTTGGCACGGGCGAGCGGGCCGTCGCGGGTCGAGCGGGCGAAGGCCGTCGAGGGCGTGCGCTCCCATTCCACCGCTTCCTCGGCGTCGCCGACCCAGTAGGAATGGGCGCCCGCTACCGGCGCATGTTCGATCACCGCGCTGGCAGCGGCCAGCGTCGGCTGCGCCAGCGCGCGGTGCAGCACCGAAAGATAGGGAATGCCGACCTTCGCACCGTGTGTCTTGAGATTGGTGGTGCCGACCGAAACGCCATGCGCGTTCATGCCCATCAGAGTCTGGCATCCGGCACATGTGACCGTCCAGGTTTCCGGGCCATCCTCCGGCAGGCGGTGGAGGGCGATGACATAGTCGACATCCGGCCCGTTGAGGTCCCAGGTCTGGCCCTGAAGCGCGTGCCCTGACGCGGTCATCGCTGGTGGGAGCAAGGCGGCGGTGCAGCCTTCGTCCTCCAGCACCGCAGGATCGCCCGGCAGCAGGATGATGTCGCGAATGTCGGTCATGTTGGCGGCGGTGAACAGCCGCACCGGATCGATCCTAGCACCGCCGGCAATCCCCATGTGCTCGGCATGGCCCGCAGGGTCGAAGGCACGCACCTTTTCAAGACAAGCGGCACCGGCTGCGAAAAGCGCATCAGTCCCCGCATGCCCGCGCTCGTCCAGATAGGTTTCCACCGCGAGGATGCGGTCAGCAACGAAGGCGCGGATCAGGTCGCGGAAATGCGCGCCATACTGCCGCCCCATCGCAGTCGGCGTGCCACGAACGGTGAACTGCTCAAGCTGAAGCATTGTCACAGGCGCAGATCGACCAGATCGAAGCCCGGATCGCCCGGCAGCAGCAAGGGGCTCGGCCCGTTGAAGGGCGAGCCTGCGGGCCCGTTCAACTGATAGTTCTGCACCGATTGCGTCATGATCGTGAGCGTATCGCGCAAGGTCGCCTCGTCGAGCCCGCGGGTGATGAACACCATGCGCGTGCGGCGATCCTCGCTCGGCCAGGCGTCGAGTATCACCGGCGGGTGGAATATCTGCTGCACGCCGTGGAGCACCATCGGTTTGTCCAGCCCCGCGATGTTGACGATGCCCTTGATCCGCAGCACGTCCGGCCCCTTCAGCATCATCAGCGTGTGGAGCCAGAAGTCGAACGCCTCGGCATCAAGCGGCTCGTCGAAGCTCAGGCAGACCGCGTGGATCGAGGCATCGTGGCGGTTGATGTCGTGGTGGTGGTGATCATGATCGTGGCCGTGGTGATGATGACCATGGTCGTGATCGCTTTCATAGGCTTCGGCATTCAGCCAGCGTTGCACGTCGAGCGACTTGGTCTGCGGGTTGTAGAGTCCGGCATCGAACAACTGGCTCGCCTCCACCGCGCCGTCCAGCGTGCGGATGATCGGCGCGGCCGGGTTGATCGTGCGCAAGCGGGCCTCGATCGCGGCGGTCTGGTCTGGCGTGGCCAGATCGGTCTTGGTCAGCAGCAGCCGGTCGGCAACGGCGGCCTGCTTGCGCGATTCCTCCTGCGCATCGAGCGTCGCCATGCCGTTGACCGCATCGACCGCGGTGATGACGCCATCGATCCGGTAGAGCGTGACCAGCTTTTCGTCGGTCATAAGGGTGTGCAGGATCGGTGCTGGATCGGCGAGGCCGGTGGTCTCGATCACCACGCGGTCAAACCAGCACACCCCGCCGCGTGCAAAGCGCCAGGGCGCATCGCGCAGGGTGCGCACCAGATCGCCGCGAATGGTGCAGCACAGGCAGCCGCTCGACATTTCGACCACGACATCCTCTTGGGTGGCCGCAAGCAGATCATGGTCGATCCCGATCGAACCGAACTCGTTGATGATCACCAGCGTCTTGGCCAGGGCTGGATCGCGCACCAGCCGGTTGAGCGCCGTGGTCTTGCCCGCACCGAGAAAGCCGGTGAGCAGCGAAACGGGAATTTGCGCCTGATTTCCGAGCATAACGCTCATGCTTGCTTGCCCCTTGCGGCCCGAGGATTGTCGAAAGCGGCGAAAATCCGATCGGCAGCCGCGACTGTCAGGGTTGCGATCCGTCACCAAACCCACCAATGATGTGATAATATATCATAGATAGCTGGAGGGAAAGGGGCAATTGCCCGTTCCTGATCGATTGCTGCAGCAAAGGTCCGTGGCCCGATAAGGCTAGAGCGGTGCGAAGCGCGCTTCGGCGTAGCAGGCGAAGGCTTCGACGGCCCCGGTGATGCGTGCTGTGGTCAGCAGGCAGATGGCGACTTCGGGCAGGGCAGGCCAGTCATCGCGGCCCAGCGTCAGGTCAGCAGGCATCCGGCGCTCGGGCAACACGCTCCAGCCCAATCCTGCTCGCACTGCGGCGATCTGACCCGCCTCGCTCGGCGAAGCGTAGACGACATCGCCCACGATGCCTCCCCGCGCCAGCGCCTCGAGCGCCCGCGCCCGGTAGACGCAAGGCGCTGGCGCCAGCACCAGCGGCACCGTGTCCAATGGCGGGCTGGCCTCGGCGCTGGGCGGACCGACCCAGCACAATTCCTCATATCGCAGCACCCGCGCCCCGGCCATCACCCGTCCGGGATCCTGCTTGATCAGAACCAGATCGAAGGCGCCTGCATCGAACTGCTCGGTCAAATGCATCGTCAGGTCGCAGCGGACATGCAGCCGGACGCGCGGATGGGCGGCGGCGAAATCGGCGAGGATCGCGGGCAGATCGGCGCTGGCAATGTCCTCGGGGCAACCGAGCCTGACATCGCCTGCAACATCCTCTTCCTCGCGGAACCGCGCGGCGAGCGCGGCGGCGGCATCGACCACGGCCTGCGCATGGGGGACCAACCGCTCACCTGCGGCCGTCAGCACCACCTGTCGCGTCGTGCGTTCGAACAGGCTTGCGCCAAGCATCGCCTCCAGCCGCCGCACCTGCGCGGACACGGCCGACTGCGTGCGATGCACACGCTTGGCGGTGCGGGTGAAGCTGCCGGTCTCGGCCAGATCGAGAAAGGTCTGAAGCAGCGGAACATCAAGCGGGAGCATGGTCATAATGGGTGCCGCAGGCGACTAGCGGGGTCAAGCCAATTAAGAAACATCATTAATCAATGATCGGAATTTTTCGCGTTTTTCTGCAATAGGGCTGCCTGCTTATAAGCGCTCTCGCTCGGGGTCGCATCCGGGCATCGTTTCACACCCGCCTGCCAAACCGTTCCCGCAAATGCCCCCAAGCCCGTTCCGGCACGTGCCGGAAACGGCATCAGGCTGCGCGCGGCACGCCCTGTGCAGTCGGCCTTCTCAAGGAGACGCATGATGATCGCCAGGTTCCGCTCCAAGCCGCTGATCGCGGCACTTGCCCTTCCCCTGCTCGCGCTCGGCACCCCGACGCTGGCGAAACCCCCGGCCAAGCCCGCCGTAGCTGCGACGACCCAAGCGCCGAAGTGCATCACCGAACGCGAAGTCGTAGATACGCAAAAGGCGTGGGGCGAAGGCATTATCGCCATTGGTAAGACCTACAGCCAGGGCGGCGACTATGCCGCTGCTGCGGCCAGCCATATCAACCGCTTCTATGGCTACGATCTCAGCCTTGTGCTGTTCAAGCCGACGCTGGCTTCGGTCGACCAGTTCCGCACCTCGTTCGATTCCGCTCTGTCTTATTTCGTCGGCGGCAACCCGTCGTTTCCCGAGGATAAGGGCTTCGCGATCAAGCCGTGGACCAAGGTCCGCTGGAAGAACTACGGCATCGTCAACAACAGCTGCATCATGGCGGTGGCGATGGGCAACTACTGGTTCACCCCGGCTGATGGCGCTGCGGACACCAAGGTCGAATACACCTTTGCCTATGTGCGCGGCGAAACCGGCGATCTGAAGATCGTGGTTCACCACTCGTCGGTGCCCTTCAACCCGAACTGAGCGCCCGTGCGCATCCCATTGGGGGCAAAGAAATGATTACCTCTCCCCATCCCAAGGAGCACCGCGATGGCTGTTGATGCCTTGATGCAGCCGGTGGTGCTGTTCTTCCTGCTGGGCGCGCTGGCCGCCTTTGCGCGCTCCGATCTGGCCGTGCCTGAAGCGGTAGCCAAGACCATCGCGCTCTATCTGATGATGAGCATCGGCCTGCGTGGCGGGGGCGAGGTGGCGCATGAGGGGCTGACCAGCGCAATGCTGATCGCCGGGGCCTGCGGGCTCGTGCTGTCCTTCCTTCTGCCCCTGCCCGCCTTCTGGGCCTTGCAGAAGCTCGGCAAGCTCGATCGCACCAATGCCGCGGCTGTCGCGGCGCATTACGGCTCGGTCAGCGTCGTCACCTTCGCCGCCGGTTCCGAAGTCCTGCGCGCCATCGGCATGGCCCCGGCAGGCTTCATGGTCGCGGTGCTGGCGCTGATGGAGACCCCGGCGATCCTCACCGGGCTGTGGCTCGCCAAGCGCGGGCAAGACGATGCGCTGGCGGCGCGCGGGGGGCTGTGGCACGAGACCTTCTTCAACGGTTCGGTGGTGCTGCTCGTCGGCAGCTTCATCATCGGCGTGATCGCGGGGGAGAAAGGCTTTGCCCCCATCGCGCCGGTGTTCGACACGCTGTTCAAGGGGATGCTGTGCCTGTTCCTGCTCGACATGGGGCTGGTCGCGGCGCGGCGGCTGATGGACAACCGGGCGCTGAACCTGCGCACCGCCGCGCTCGCCATCGCCCTGCCGGTCACCAACGGCACGCTTGGCGTCACGCTCGGGCTAGCGGCGGGGCTGGAGGCCGGATCGGCAGCCGCGCTCGGCATTCTGGCGGGGAGCGCCAGCTATATCGCGGTGCCCGCCGTGATGCGCCTCGCCCTGCCCGAGGCCAATCCCGGCCTCTATCTGGGGATGAGCCTTGCCGTCACCTTCCCCTTCAATCTTACTCTTGGCATCCCCTATTATGCATGGGTTGCCAGCCACCTCACCGGGATGATCTGAGATGACCGAGACCATCATCCGCCGCCGCATCGAAGTGCTGGCGGACGAGCCGCTGATCCCCGCGATCGAGCGCATCGCCGCCAGCGCCGGGATCGAGCATTACACTCTGCTCCCTACGCTGGGCGGCATGGGCCATTCGGGCCGCTGGCGCGACGATCAGATCTCCGGGGCGACCGCCAAGGTGATGTTCATGGCCGTGACCAGCGAGGAGGGGGGCGAACGCCTCACCGACCTGCTCGCCCCCCTGCTCGCCACCCATCACCTCATGCTTCTGATCAGCAATGTCGAGGTGATCCGGGGATTGCGCTTCGATTGACGCGAAGGGCGCCCGCCCTTCTCCGCCTCAAGGCTGGGGAGCGGCGGGCGCTTTGGCCTCTAAGCTGGCCGCAGTGTAACGCTCGGACACCCAGCCCCAATCGACCACTTGCCACCACCCGTCGAGATAGTCGCCGCGGCGGTTCTGCCACTTGAGGTAATAGGCGTGCTCCCACACGTCATTGCCGAGCAGGGGCGTGCCCTTGACCTCGGCGACGTCCATCAGCGGGTTGTCCTGATTGGGACTCGAGGTGATCGCGAGCTTCCCGTCCTTGCCGACGATCAGCCACACCCAGCCCGATCCGAACCGCGCCGTCCCGGCCGCCTTGAACGCCGCCTTGAACTTGTCCATCGAGCCGAACTGCGCGTCGATCGCGGCGGCCAGCGCGGGGGAGATCGCGCCGCCCTTGCCCACCGGCGCCATGGTTTCCCAGAAGAAGGTGTGGTTCCAGTGCCCGCCGGCATTGTTGCGCACCACCGCCGGCAGCGTGCCCGCGCCCGCGACCAGTTCCTCCAGCTTCATCCCCGCCAACGCCGGATCGGCGGCGACCGCCTTGTTGAGGTTGTCGACATAGGCCTGGTGATGCCTGTCATGATGGATCGTCATGGTCTGGGCATCGATCACCGGTTCCAGCGCGTCCGCCGCATAGGGCAACGGAGCGAGCGAGAAGGCGGCGGGCGCGGGGGCCGAGGCTGACTGGGCCTCAACCACCACGGCGCTCATGAGCGGGGCCAGTCCCGCAGCGAATGCCGCGAGGGTCAGAGACAGGGAGCGGCGACGTGTCATACGTGTTCTCCTTGGCGGATCACTTCAGCCCGCGATTGGCGAGCAGGGCATCGGCATTGGGCAGGCGACCACGGAAGGCGATGTAACTTTCGGCCGGATCGCGCGTATTGCCCCGCGCAAGGATCTCGCGGCGCAGCTTTGCGGCGAGTTCGGGGTTGAACAGATCGCCGCTTTCCTTGAACGCCTCGAAGCCGTCTGCATCCATCGCCTCTGCCCAGCTATAGGCGTAATAGCCCGCCGAATAGCCTCCGTCGAAGATGTGGCTGAAATGGGGGAGCCGGTGACGCATCCCCACCGCCTCGGGCACGCCGAGCGCCGTCAGCTGCGCCTTCTCCCATGCAACCGCGTCGAAACCGGCGGGCACGCTGGTCATCTGGTGCAGCTGCATGTCGAGGATTGCCGAAGAAATCTGCTGCACGGTCACGAAGCCCTGATTGAAGGTGCGCGCCTCCAGCAGCGAAGCCAGCATGGCTTCGGGGATCGGTTCGCCGGCGGCGTTTTTGGCATGGGCGCGCAGGATCGAAGGCTCGCTGATCCAGTGTTCGTGGATCTGCGAAGGCAGCTCGACGAAATCGCGGGAGACCGCTGTGCCCGACAGGCTGGGGTAGCGCACCTGACTGAACAGCCCGTGCAGCGCATGGCCGAATTCGTGGAACAGGGTCTCTGCATCATCAAGACTGATGGTGGCCCGCTCACCCGGCGCAGGCGGGGTGAAGTTGCAGTTGTTGACCACCACCGCCTTGTAGCCGAACAGCGCGCTCTGATCGCGCAGACTGTTCATCCAGGCGCCGGGGCGCTTGGTGGGCCGCGCGAACCAGTCGGCAAAGAAGAGGCCCACGACGGTGCCATCCGCCTCGCGGATTTCCCAGGCCTTCACGCCGGGGGCATAGACCGGCAGATCGGGCCGCTCGACGAACTTGATGCCGTAAAGCCGCCCGGTGGTTTCCATGAGCGCGGCGACCATGCCGTCGAGCGGGAAGTACTGCTTGAGCGCCGCCTCATCCAGATTGTAGCGCCGGGCGCGCTCCTTTTCGGCGTAGTAGCGCCAGTCCCAAGCCGCGATGTCAGTGATCCCGTCGGCCGCGGCGAGGGTCCGCAGCGCGGCCTCTTCCTCCTTCGCGCGTGCAAGCGCAGGGCGATAAATCTGCATCAGCAGATCCATGGCAGCCTCTGGCGTCTTGGCCATGCTGTCTTCGAGCACGAAATCGGCATGGGTCTTGGCACCCATCAGCTTGGCCCGCTCGATCCTGAGTTCGAGCATACGGCGGATGATGGCCGAGGTGTTGTTGTCATTGGCATTGGCGCCGCGATTGTCGAAGGCCTTGAACACCTTCTCGCGCGCGGCCCGGTTGGTGGCGTTGGTAAGGAACGGCTCAACCGCCGAACGCGTGGCGGTGACAAGATAGCCTTTTCGGCCCGCCGCTTCGGCTGCCTTGGCAGCGGCGGCCTTGGCCCCGGCAGGAATGCCGGCCATTTCGGCCTCGGCCAGGATCACGCTGCTCCCCTTCTGGTCGGCGAGCAGTTTCTGGCCGAAAGCAACGCCAAGGTCTGCCATCTCGGCGTTGATCGCCGCGACACGCGCGCGCTGATCGGGCGCGAGTGCGGCGCCGGCACGCACGAAACGGCGATGGGTTTCTTCGAGAAGGCGGGTCTGTTCGGGCGTGAGGCCAAGGCTCGCGCGCTGCCCGTAAACCGCATCGACCCGCGCGAACAGCGCCGGATCAAGCATCATTTCGTTGCTGAACGCCGTCAGCATCGGCACGATCTTCTCTTCGGCGGCCTGGATTTCGGGCGTTGCGTCAGCGCCCGCCACATTGAAGAATGCCGCTGAAATCGCCTGATAGCGCAGGCCCATTCGCTCCAGCGCCTCGATCGTGTTGGCAAAGGTCGGCGCGCTGCGCACGCGGGTGATCGCACCGAGTTCCCGGCGGGCTTCGGCAAGCGCGATTTCGAGCGCAGGCTGATAGTCGGCCGGCTTGATCGTGCCATAGGGGGGCACGCCCTGCGGATCGGTGATCCAGTCGCCCAGCAGCGGGTTGGCAGCGACCGGCGCGGCGACCGTGGTTTGCGCATGTGCGGTCATCATCGGCGCAGCTAGCGCGATGCTGCTGACGGCGGCAAGGATCATGTGACGCATCGAGTAAGTCCCTTGTTGAGTTTATCTGAATGGGTGGCCAGCGAACGTCCGAGGTAAGCCCCTAGAGCTTCCAGCGCAGCGAAAGCCGCAGATCGCGCCCCGGCATCGGGGCGAAGTCCTTGAGCAGGCTGGCATGGCGGCGTGCCTCGACATCGAAAAGGTTGTTCGCCTGAAGCGACAGGTTCAAGTCCGGAAAACGCTCCGCGAAGGGCTGCCAATCGAGGCTGAGATTGACCAGCGTGAAGCTGTCCGTCGGGGTTTCGAGCGCGGAGATGCGATTCTGCGCGAAGACGTGCTCGACCTCCGCCCGGCCGGTTACGGCGGCGGCGCGTGCGGTCAGCTCGCCAAGGATGCGCGCCGGGGGAATTCGCGGCGCGGGGCCTTGATTGCGGATGTTGACTCGCACCAGATCGGCCACCAGCGCGCTGCTGATCTCGATCCCGCCGATGGTGGCGAGGTCCATTCCGGCATCGAGCTCAAGCCCCCACAACCGCGCCGGATTGCTGACGAACCGGAACTCGGGCAAGTCCTCGACGATGTTGCCGGCCTCGATCTGGTAGATGAAATTGTTGAAGCGGGTGGCATAGGCAGAAAGCTCCAGCCGCCACCCCTCGCCGCGCCCGCGCAGCCCGATTTCACCGCCATTGCCGCGTTCGATGCCGAGCGTGGGATCGCCGACTTCGAAGGCCTGCGTCCCCACATGCGGCCCGTTGGCGAGCAATTCCTCGGCGGCGGGCGGGCGCGCCGTGGTCGAGACATTGCCGACCACGCGCCAATCTTCCGCCACGCGCCAGACGGCTCCAAGCGAGCCCGACACCTTGCTGAACGAGCGGTCGAAGCCGCGCGTCTGGGAGGTGATGCGGCGATGATCGAACCGTACGCCCGCTTCAAAGCGCAGCGGGCCCGCCTCGATTTCCTGAACGGTGAACAGGCCGATATCTTCGGTGAGATTGGGCGGCACGAAGGCCTCTTCGCCGATCGCCTCGAAATCGCGCCGGACATATTGCCCGCCGATCGCGCCCCCCCAGCTGCCGCGCTTGGCCTGCGTGGCCTCAAGCCGCACTTCGAGCCCCTTGTTGGCGAAGCGGGTGCCAACGTCGCCGGGATCTGCGCCGCCTTCGACATGGGCGTAATCGGCATAGCCTGCGCGCAGGTCGATCCGCTCGATCACTCCTCCGCCAATGCCGATGCTGCCGCGCAGGTCGTAGCGGGTCTGATGCGCGTCGAGGAACACTTCCTCGGGCGGGACGCCGTTCACCGCATCGAAGCGCGGCGGCACGGCATAAGTCGTCTCAAGGCGGCTCACCGCAACACCGAGCGTGTCTTCACCCGAAATATAGGACAGACCAACTGTTCCGATGGTCTGACTGGCATCGCTGTTGGGGATCCGGCCGCGCAAGCTGGCCAAAGCGCGCACCTCGGGATCGCCGCTTGCCGACGCTTGCTGGCGCAGGCGTGGGCCGAGAATGAAGCCGCCGGTGCGCAAATCATCGGTCTCGAGCAGGTTGCCGCCCACCCGCAGCGCCAGTTCCGGGGTCAAGCGGACGGTGATGCCTGCCGCAACATTGCGCTCGCGCGCCGCCGAGGCGACCCCCGCGACGATATCGGCGGCCACCGCGTTATCGGGAATGCGCGTCGGAATACGGCTGTCGAGCACATTGACGACCCCGCCAACGGCCGAGGGGCCAAACCGCAGCGCTGCGGGGCCACGCACCACCTCGATCCGTTCGGCGGTCAGCGGGTCGATAGCAACGGCGTGATCGGCCGAGGTGTTCGAGACATCGAAGGCGCCGATCCCGTCGGTCAGCACCCGCACCCGCTCACCCGTCAGCCCGCGCAGCACGGGGCGTGAGGCATTGGGACCGAAGGTCGCCGCCGAAACGCCGGGGACGCGGGCGATGGTGTCGCCGATCTGTGGACGCGCAGCGCGCAGCAGGTCGGTGTCGTCAAGGATCGAGACCGGCGATGCAACGTCGAGCCGGTCACGCGCGATGGTGGCCGATACCACGATCTCGCCGCCCTCACCCTCGCGCGGCGGCGCATCGGTATCGGCTCCCGTTGCCGCGGCGTCAGCCGAACTGTCGGCAGGCAGAACCTCTGCCTGCGACGGCGCAGCCAACGTCAGGGCAAGAATGCTGGCGCTGAACCCGGCTGTGCGAAGGACGGCGGGCATCTGATCAGGCCGGCATCGCAAGGAGTTGCAGGAATTCGGCGCGGGTCACCGGATTGTCGCGGAACTCGCCGAGCATCCGGCTGGTGGTCATCTGCACGCCAGGCTTCTTGATGCCGCGCGTGGTCATGCATTGATGTGCGGCCTGGATCACCACCGCAACCCCGCGCGGCTGGAGCGCATCGTTGATCGCATCGGCGATCTGGCCGGTCAGCGTCTCCTGAATCTGGAGCCGCTTGGCATAGGCTTCCACCACCCGCGCCAACTTGGAAATGCCGACCACCCGCCCGGCCGGCAGATAGGCGATATGCGCCTTGCCGATGATCGGCACCATGTGGTGCTCGCAATGGGATTCGAGCCGGATGTCGCGCAGCATCACGATCTCGTCATAGTGGTTGGTTTCCTCGAAGGTGGTCTCCAGCATCAGCCTGGGGTCTTCGTCATAGCCGCCGAAGAATTCTTCGTAGGACCGCGCGACCCGGTCTGGCGTGCCGAGCAGGCCTTCGCGGTCCGGATCGTCGCCTGCCCATTCGATCAGGCAGCGGACCGCTTCTTCGGCCTCCTGCCGGGTGCGGCGACGGACGCGGGAAATGGCTTCGGGAGCATTCATGGACTGGCCTTCGGGAGAGTGGAGAAAAACAGCTCGACGTGATGTTATAAAATCACATAAAGGGAAAGCGCCATTCGTCGGTTTGTTCCTGCCTCTCATCGATAGGCTGGCAGCCGACCTCAAGGACGATCAATGCGCGATCTGGTGTTTCACAATACGCTCGGCGGCGAGCGGCAGAGCTTTCGTCCGGCCGATACGGGCCATGTGACGATCTATGTCTGCGGGCCGACGGTCTATGATTTTGCCCATCTCGGCAATGCACGGCCCGCGGTGGTGTTCGACGTGCTGGTGCGCCTGCTGCGGCGCCGGTTTGCGCGCGTGACCTATGCGCGCAACATCACCGACATCGACGACAAGATCAACGCGCGCGCGGCGCAGATGGGCGTGCCGATCGGCACCATCACCGCCCGCTTCGACGCCGCCTATGCCGAGGATATGGCCGCAATCGGCTGCGCCCCTCCCGATCTCGCCCCCCGCGTGACCGAACATGTGCCCGAGATCGTTGATCTCGTCTCCCGCCTGATCGCGCGCGGCCATGCCTATTTCGCCGAAGGCCATGTGCTGTTCCACGTGCCATCCTTTGCCGAATATGGCCGCCTCTCGGGCCGCTCGCTGGAGGACATGATTGCTGGCGCGAGGGTCGAAGTTGCCCCGTTCAAGCGCCATCCGGCAGATTTCGTGTTATGGAAGCCTTCCGGCCCTGACCTGCCCGGCTGGAACAGCCCGTGGGGGCGCGGGCGACCGGGTTGGCATATCGAATGCTCGGCCATGATCGAGAGCCATCTCGGCCATTCGATCGACATTCATGGCGGCGGGGCGGACCTGATCTTCCCGCACCACGAAAACGAGATCGCGCAAGGCACTGCCGCGCATGATGGGGCGTGCTATGCCGGACTGTGGATGCACAATGGCATGGTCACGGTCGAGGGCCAGAAGATGGCCAAGTCCGCCGGCAACATGCTGACCGTGCGCGAGGCGCTGGACCGCTATCCGGGCGAGGCGCTGCGGCTGGTGCTGCTGTCGGCGCATTACCGCCAGCCGGTCGACTGGTCGGCGAGCTCGGCCGAGCGGGCAATCACCACACTCGACCGGCTTTATGCCCTGTTGGCCGACGCGGATGACACCCCCGCAGATCCGGCCGATGTTGGACCCGTGGAAGACGCGCTCGCCGATGATCTGTCCTTCCCCAAGGCCTTGGCAGCGCTGGCGCAGATCGCCGGGGAGTTGCGCGGGACAAGCGATCCGCTCCGCCGCCGCCAGTTGCAGGCCGCCCTGCGCGAGGGCGGCGGGATGCTCGGCCTGCTCAATGCGCCCGGTCTTTGGCGCGCCCAGCGCGCCCGCATGGCGGGGCCCGCCACTGCCGATGAACGCGCCGAAATCGAAACCCTCATCGACGCCCGCAATGCTGCCCGCCGGCAGCGCGACTGGGCGCAGGCAGATGCGATCCGCGCACGCCTTGGCGAACTGGGCGTCACCCTTGCCGACCACGGAGATACGACCACATGGACCAGAGCCTGAACCCCGAGACCCTGCGCTTTGCCGAACGCGTCAGCGTGGAAATGATCGAACTGGGCCAGGAGCTTGCTCCCCGCTTCGATGCTGCCGGGCTAATCCCGGTCATCACCTGCGAGGACGCGAGCGGCGACGTGCTCATGCTCGGCTACATGACCGCCGAGGCGCTGCGCCTGACGCTGGCGACAGGCGAGGTGCACTACTTCTCCCGCAGCCGCGCAGCGATCTGGCGCAAGGGAGAACATAGCGGCTTCGTGCACCGTCTCGTCGAACTCAGGGTCGATGACGATCAGGACTGCCTGCTCGCCCGCGTCGCGCTGGAAGGGCCGGGATCGTGCCATGTCGGCTATCGCACCTGCTTCTACCGCGCCGTGGCGCAGGAGGCTTTGGCCGAAGATACCGTGGTGCCGCTCCGCCAGATCGAAACCGAGGCCTTCGATGCCGAGACCGTCTATGCAGGTCTCCCCAACCCGACCAAGATCTGACACCCGGAGCACGTCCCTTGGCACTCCTGACCTATCTCACCACCAACCATTTCGATTTCGGGGCGCTCCAGTTGCTTGCGCCCGAGGCGAAGCGGCTCGGCATTGCCCGCCCGCTGATCGTCACCGATCCGGGTGTGCGCGCCGCCGGGCTGCTCGACCGGGTGCTCGAGGCGCTCGGGAGCGAGACCGCCGTGACGGTCTATGATCAGACCCCCGGCAACCCGACCGAGCGCGCGGTGCTGGCCGCGCTCGCGCTCTATGAGGACGCAGGCTGCGACGGTGTGATCTGCCTTGGCGGCGGTTCGCCGATGGACCTCGGCAAGGCGGTCGCGCTGCTGGCGCGCTGCGGCGGGCCGCTGGCGCAATATGATCCGCTCGCAGGCGGACGGGACAAGGCCACCGACATCGCGCCGCTGATCGCCATCCCCACCACCTCGGGCACGGGGAGCGAGGTGTCGATCGGCTTCGTCATCATCATGGAGGACGGGCGCAAGCTGACCTTCGCCAGCCCGCTGTTCATCCCCAAGGTTGCGATTTGCGACCCCGAACTCACGCTCGGCCTGCCGCCGATGATGACGGCGGCGACCGGCATGGACGCGATCACGCACTGCATCGAGGCGTTCCTCACGCCGACCGTCAACCCGCCGGCCGAGGGCGTCGCGCTCGACGGTCTGCGGCGCGGCTGGCAGAATATCGAGCGGGCCGTTGCCGACGGTTCGGACCGGCAGGCGCGCTGGGAGATGATGATGGCCTCGACCGAGGGCGCGCTCGCCTTCATCAAGGGTTTGGGCGCGGTTCACGCAATGAGCCATGCGGCGGGGCGGCTCGAAGACCTGCAGCTGCACCACGGCACATTGAATGCGCTGTTCCTGCCCGCCGTGCTGCGCTTTAACGCCGATGCCTGCGCCGAAAAATATGTCCGCCTGCGCGAGGCGATGGGCCTTGCTCCGGGGGGCGATCTTGCGGATGCCATTGCCGATATGAACCAGCGGATCGGAATGCCAGCGGGACTTGCGGCGATGGGGGTCACCGCCGATCACGTGCCCGGCATCATCGAATATGCGCAGAAGGATCTTTCGGCCCGGTCCAATCCCAGGCGGGCGACCGCCGATGATTATGCGGCCATGATTGCCGCAACAATGTAAAGGCAGGTTGCAGGCCGGTCAGGCGGCATCGCCTTGACCGGCCTTGTCGCATGACTGACAAATGCCGGTGACTTCGATCACCTTGCGGACGGCGCGGAAATGCGCCGCCTCGGTTTGCTGGTTTACCGCGTCCTCGATACCGCTAGCCTCGACCGCTTCGACCGAGCCGCAACCTTCGCACATCAAGAGAATGCTGCCCGGCCCGACCGATGGATCGGCAAGGCAATAGGCCTGTTTGCTTTCGACCCTGCGCACCACGTCGCACGCAATCAGCACATCAAGCACCCGGTAGACACTGTTGGGGGCGACCGCTTTGCCAAGCTCGCCGCTGAGCCTTGCCGCGATATCGTAGGCTCCGAGCGGCTGCGGACAGCAGGCGATCTGTCGTAACACCGCCTCGCGGAAGGGTGTGAGGCACGCGCCATGGGCTGCAAATTGCGCCGCCGCCCGCGCACGATGCTGCTCCCAGGCTTCTTGCATTTCAGTGTCCACACCATGAGAACCCGAAAAATCCACCATCGCGCCCGATCCGCTTGATGTCCGGACGATCAAGCCTTCGCGGTGAACCGTGACCCGACAGGATTGATGCGCTCGGGAAAGAATACTTCGCTATCGGCCGCATGTCACGCTATAACATAACCTGTATGCAGCGACCTTCTCGTCCAAACCTTTTTGACTGCGCTGTCATGACCGAGCCCGTCATGCGATGACAGTGTGTCGAGAGATCGAGATATGTATGAAGAATGCTATCGAAGCCTGTGCCACTCTGGCTGCTACGAGGGCGCTCGTCTCAGCTCCTGTCATCGCCGAAGCGTGCATCGGCTTCGTCCGCGGTCAATAGAGGATTGTTGAAGATGGTCATGGCAAACCCGCATCAGGCCCGCGCTCGGCGTTTCTGGGCGACCTTCGGACTTGCGGCGCTGGCAAGCCTCGCTCTTCCTGCGGCGGCGGGCACCGCGCAGGACCGCCCGCCCAAGCTCACCGACACCATGCTCAACGAGCAGGTGGCAGAGTATGACTGGGTCCGGCCCGAGGCCGACTATGTCCGGCGCACGGTGATGATCCCGATGCGCGACGGCACCAAGCTGTTCACCGTCATCATTCACCGCAAGGGCGTGACCGACGCGCCGATCCTGTTCACGCGCACGCCCTATAACGCCGACCGGATGTCGAGCCGCAATCGCAGCCAGAAGATCGAGGAGATCCTGCCTGTCGCCGATGCCGAATTCGTCAACGACGGCTATATCCGCGTCTATCAGGACGTGCGCGGCATGGACGGTTCGGAAGGCGATTATGTGATGAACCGGCCGCTGCGCGGGCCGCTCAACAAGACCAGCATCGATCATGCCACCGATGCCTATGATTCGATCGACTGGCTGGTGAAGAACGTCAAGGAAAGCAACGGCAAGGTCGGGATCACGGGTTCGTCCTATCTCGGGTTTACCTCGCTGATGGCGCTGATCGACCCGCATCCTGCGCTGAAAGCAGCGGTGCCGCAGAGCCCGATGGTCGATGGCTGGATCGGCGATGACTGGTTCCACAATGGCGCATTCCGGGTGTTCGGCTTCGATTTCGCGCTGGGCCAGACGGTCGCCAAGGGCGGCGGTAATGTGCCCAAGGGGACGGGCGACGAGTATGCCGCCTATCTCAAGGCCGGTTCGGCGATGGATTATGCCAAGGCCTATGGCCTCCTCGAACTGCCAACGATCCGCAAGATGCTCGAACACCCCGCCTATGACGCATGGTGGCAGGGGCAGGCGGTCGACAAGCTGCTTGGCGCGCGCAAGCTGACTGTGCCGACGATGCTGGTGGTGGGCCAGTGGGATCAGGAAGACAGCTACGGTGCCCCGGCGGTCTACCGCGCGCTCGAACCGCAGGACACCAACAACGACATGGTCAGCCTCGTGATCGGCCCCTGGCGTCACAGCCAGGTCAATTACGAAGCGCGCAGCCTCGGCCCGTTCGAGTGGGAGGGCGATACCGGCCTGCAGTTCCGCACGCGTTATATGAAGCCCTTTCTCGATTGCCACCTCAAGACCAACCCGCCGCCGTGCGATACCCCGCCGGTGCTGACCTATGCGACCGGGGCGAACCGCTGGGAGGTCTCGCAGCAATGGCCGGCGGGGGACTATACGCCGATGTATCTCGACGCCGGGTTCGGTCTGTCGTGGACCAAGCCCGAGGCGGGGAGCGATGCCTATGTGTCCGATCCGGCCAAGCCCGTCCCGATGCTTCCCCGGCCGATCCGGCTTGAGGGGGATCAGTGGCGCAACTGGCTGGTGCAGGATCAACGCTTTGTCGACGGGCGGCCGGACGTGCTCAGCTATGTCGGCCCGGTGCTCGACAAGCCGCTGCACATCAAGGGCGCGCCCAAGATCGAACTCCACGCGGCCACCAGCGGCGGGGACAGCGATTTCGTGGTCAAGCTGATCGATGTCTATCCCGAGGAATATTCGGCCGAGCCGCAGCTTGCCGGCTACCAGCTGGGTGTCGGGATCGAGATCTTCCGCGGTCGCTACGTCCACGGCTTTGCCACGCCTGCACCGCTCGAGCCGGGCAAGCCCTATGCCTTCCGCTGGGCCCTGCCCGATGTCGATCACGTGTTCCTGCCCGGGCACCGGATCATGGTGCAGGTGCAATCGAGCCTGTTCCCGCTCTATGATCGCAACCCGCAAAGCTGGGTGCCATCAATCATGGAGGCGAAGCCGGGCGACTATGTGAAAGCAACCCAGACCATCCACCGCGGCGGCGACAAGCCGAGCATGGTGATGCTGCCGGTCGCGCGTGAAGGGGAGAAGCGGTAGGCCAAAGCGGGGCAGGATGAAGATCCCGCGAGCTTGCTAAACGCTGAGTCGAATTTGCCGCAACGGGTTCGACACCCGCGAGAAAGCCGTTAACAGGCAAGGTGCCACCATACTGCTTGCTCGGCCATGGGTGCAGTTATGTCCGATCTTGGCCAAACCAGTCGCTTCGCATGATCTCTTGGAATGGCGGCTAAGTCCCAAGACCTTCCGGCAGCTGCCGACCAGAGTCGGTCATTCATCTCACCCAATTGAAACGTCTGATTATGCCAATAGCCGTCAGGCGGTTTTCGGGATCGACTCAGGTCGTTGTTCATGCGGCCGATGAGCCGCTTGCCTTCGGCTCCCGTTTGGTGCTCGGAGGCTATCCGGGAGCCGATAGGGCGACGCCAAGAGCGGCCCTTGCCGGGCCCGGCCATTTCGTTATACGATTGGTGAATGGAAGCTCAGGAATTGCGCACTGCCCGCCGCTCGCCACTTATCGGCGTTTTCATCGTATGCATCGCGGCACTGGCCCTCACCGCATGTATGCCGGGTGGGCGCAGCATCACCCGGTCACAAGGAGCCAATGCCCCGAAAAACATCGTGCTCATCGTCTTCGAGGACATGAGCCCGCGGATCGGCGCCTTCGGCGATCACGTTGCCGCCACGCCCGTGCTTGATGCCTTCGCCCGGCAGGCGGTGCGCTATCCCAACACCTTCACTACCTCTGGCGTGTGTGCGCCGAGCCGGTCGGCACTGATCACCGGGGTGCATCAGCAGACGCTTGGCACGCAGCATATGCGCACAAAGTCGCCGGTGCCGGGAATGAAGGGCGGCGGGCCGATCGAATACGAAGCGGTCCCGCCGCCCGAAATCAAGGCCTTCCCCGAGCTGCTGCGCCGCGCGGGTTATTACACCAGCAACAACGGCAAGACCGATTACCAGTTCGGCGATCCCTTCACCGTGTGGGACGCCAATGCGCCGGATGCTGACTGGAGCGGTCGCGCGCCCGGCCAGCCCTTCTTCGCGATGTTTAACATCATGGAGACGCACGAGAGCTATATCTGGCCCGAAGACCGGGAAAGCGCCAATCCACTGCTCAACGCAGTCACCCTGCGCAACCGCCGCGATCTTGCCGGCAAGCAGCAGGTCACCGATCCCGCGTCGGTCGAGGTGCCGCCTTATCTTCCCGATACGCCTGTGGTGCGCGCCGATATCGCGCGCCATTACGACAACATCGCCTTCGCCGAACGCCAGGTGCAGCGTATCCTCGATCGACTGGCAGCCGAGGGCTTGCTCGATGACACGCTGGTGATCGTCACCACCGATCACGGCGACGGCTTTCCCCGCATGAAGCGCACCGTCTATGACAGCGGGATCAGGGTGCCGATGATGGTGCGCTTTCCCGATGGCCGGCGCGCCGGCGAAATCGAGGAGCGCCTCGTCAGCTTCGTGGACCTCGCGCCGACCATCCTCGATGCCGCGCGGGTCACGGTGCCGGACTGGATGCAGGGCCGGAATTTCTTGACGGCCATGCCGCGCAACTACGTCTTTGCCGCCGCCGACCGGCATGACGAGGTGCCGGGCCGTTCCAAGGCTGTGCGCGACGCCCGGTTCAAATATGTCCGCAACTACCTGCCCGATCTCGCGGTGCTGCGGCCGCTCGCCTTCCGCGATGCCTTGCCGACGATGCAGGAGTTCTGGCGGCTTGCCCGCGCGGGGAATTTGCCGCCTGCCGCAAGGCAACTGCTCGAGCCGCGCGGGGCCGAGGAGCTTTACGACACGGTCGCGGACCCCCATGAAATCCGCAATCTCGCCGCCGATCCCGCTCATGCGAAAACTCTCGGTCGCTTGCGCTCGGCGATGGACGAATGGATCGCGCGCACCGGCGACCTGAGTGCCGTTCCCGAAGCCGACATGGTGGCCCGCATGTGGCCGGGCTTGGTGCAGCCGGCAACAGCCGCGCCGGAGATCTCGGTATCCGGCGGCAGGGTCATTATCGCAAGCGGCACGCCCGGCGCGAGCATCGCCTACACGCTCGGTGGAATCCCGCCCGAAACCGGCCGGGTCTATACCGGCCCCTTTGCGGCCGCACCGGGCACCGTGGTTTCGGCGCGCGCAATCCGCTACGGCTTTGCCCCCAGCGAAGTGCGTTCTTTCGAGGTGCCGTGAGAAAGCTTGTCTGGCTTGCCGTTCCGGCGCTGCTGCTCGCGGCGTGCGACGACGTTGCCGACCCCGCCGCATCATCGACGAAGGTGAGCCGCGGATGCGCGCCGGTCTCCTCCGCGCCGGTCAGGATCAAGGGCGGCATCTTCGCCATGGGCTCCGACCGCGTCTATGCCGAGGAAGGCCCGCCGCGCCGGACGCAGGTGGCGGGCTTCTGGATCGACCCGCACGAGGTCACCAACGCCCAGTTCGCCGCCTTCGTGGCCGACACAGGCTATGTCACCACCGCCGAAAAGCCGGTCGATCCGGCCGAGTTCGGCCTGCCGCGCGAAGCAATCCCGCCCGCCATGCTCGAACCCGGCTCGGCCGTCTTCGTCGCGCCTGAGCGGCCATCGACCCGCTATACGGACTGGTGGCGCTACGTGCCGGGCGCGAATTGGCGCCGTCCCGAAGGCCCGGGTGGGGCACCGGCCGACCCGAGCTTGCCGGTCGTCCATCTCTCCTTCGCCGACATGCAGGCCTATGCCGCATGGGCCGGCGGGCGGCTGCCTACTGAGGCGGAGTGGGAATATGCCGCCAGCGCGGGCGAAGCTGCCACCAGGGAGCAGCCCGGGCCGGACGCGGCCAATAGCTGGCAGGGGGTCTTCCCGGTCGCCAACGATCAGGCAGACGGCTTCTATGGCGCCGCACCGGTGGGCTGTTTCGCGCCCAATGCTCTCGGTCTCTACGATATGGTGGGCAATGTCTGGGAGGTCACCGCCGACCTCTACCGCCCAGGCCATGCTCCCGACGAGACCGCAAATCCGCGCGGACCAAGCGAGAGCGATGCCTATGATCCCCTCAATCCCGGCCTTGTGACTCGGGTGATGAAGGGCGGCTCCTATCTGTGTGCGCCCAATTACTGTCAGCGCTACCGGCCGCAATCGCGGCAGGGGCGCGATCCGGGGATGGGGGCGAGCAATGTCGGCTTCCGGCTAGTCTATGACCGGCCGCCGCCGTCACAGAAGGACTGATGTGCGGCAATTGCCGACACTGAAGGCATATTCGCCCTTGGGAAGATACCATTCGCGCCGCCGATAATCGTATCGCTGCATGGATTCCTTGGGGACGGTGAGCCGCAGGGTCTGCGTCTCGCCCGGTTCCAGAGCGATCCTCGCGAAAGCCTTGAGCAGCCGCTTGGGTGTCGATTGCGGATCGCCGGGCAGGTGGGCAAACGCCAGCACCACATCCTCGGCGGCGCGCGTGCCAGTGTTGCTCACACTGACTGCGAGCGCGATGTCGTCGCCGCGCTCGCTCGCACGCAGGGCGCGGTAGACGAAGCTTGTGTAGCTGAGCCCATGGCCAAAGGAATAACGGGGCGTCAGGTCCTCGGCATCGAATTTGGTGTAGCCGTGCCAGCGGTCATAGGTGATCGCCGTCGCCTCGCGGTCGAAGAAGGGGTAATGCGCCGCATCGCGCGCGACGGTGAAGGGCAGGCGCCCGGACGGGCTGACCTCGCCCAGCAGCAAGCGGGCAAGCGCGGTCCCGCCTTCCATCCCGGCATAGAAGGTCTGGAGGATCGCCGCCGTGCCTTCGCGCCATTCCTCGACCATCACCGCCGAACCGGCGACGATCACCACGATCACCGGCTTGCCGCTTTCCCTGGCGCGCGCGATCAGGCGGATCTGGTCGGCCGGAAGATCGAGCGAGGCCCGGTCACCTCCGCGCGGCGGACGATTGTCGTCCCGCGCGGGCATCGCCTCCCGCACCGCCTCGGGCATCTGCGGGACGAGGTCGCCCGGGATGTATTCGCCTTCCTCGTCCGCCGTGTAGCCCACCACCGCCACAACCGCCTCGCAGGCGGACAGCGCGGCGGCGAGCGCCGCGTCGTCGGAGCCGTCGGCGTGCAGCACGCGGTCCTCGCCCAGTGCCTGCCGCAATCCCGCCAGTGGAGTTATGACAAAGGGGGCGTTGACGCGGCTCGATCCGAAATCGCCGGTGTTCGGCTGGTCGGCGAGCCGTCCGATCACCGCCAGTTTGCCGATACTGGCGGGAAGCGGCAGGGTCCCGTCGTTCTCCAGCAGCACCGCGCCTTTTTCCGCCGCCTCGCGGGCCAGCGCGCGATGCGCCTCCGATGCCACCAGTTCGAGCGGGTAGGCGGGCAGCGGGTCTTCGGCGGCGGCGAAGCGATACAGGGTCGAGAGGATGCGGCGACAGGCGGTATCGATCACCGTCGGCTCGGTCAGCCCGTCCTCGACCGCCTTGACCAGCTTGGCGCCGAACACCAGCGGCTCGGGGTTCTCGATGTCCAACCCGGCGCTCGCGCCGTAGGGCTGGTAGACGCCGAGCACCCAGTCGGAATGGACGAAGCCGTCGAAGTTCCATTCGCCGCGGAGGATGTCGGTAAGCAGCGCGCGGTTCTGCCCGCAATACTCGCCGTTGAGCTTGTTGTAGGCGCTCATCACGCTGGCGCAGCCGGCATCCAGCACCCGCCTGAAGTGCGGCAGGTAGACCTCGTGCAGCACGGTCTCATCGATCGTCACGTCGATGGTGAAGCGGGTGTTCTCGATTGAATTGAGCGCAAAGTGCTTCACCGTGGCGATCACGTTATGGGTCTGGATGCCCTCGGCGAGCGCTGCGCCCATCTCGCCGAGGTGGTGGGGATCCTCGCCATAGGTTTCTTGGGCGCGGCCCCATGCCGGGTGGCGCAGCAGGTTGATGCATACCGCGCCCGACAGGTTGCAGTCCTGCGCGCGGATCTCGATCCCCATCGCCTCGCCGATGCGCCGTTCCAGATCGACATCGAAGCTGGCGCCGCGGGCCATGGAGCACGGAAAGCAGGTCGATTGCCCGCGCGCCACGCCGCGCGGCCCGTCGGTGAACCACAGGCTCGGCACCCCGAGCCGGTCAATCCCGCCGCCGGCCTTGTAAGGGCGCTTGCCCCATTGCCCCTCGTCTTCGCGGATCTGGGTGAGAAAGCCCTTGCCGCTCATCATTGCGACCTTTTCCTCGAGCGTTGCCGCTTCGACAATCGCGTCAATGGTCGCGTCGATGTCCTCCCGGCTCATCCCCTTCCGGGGCGAAAATTGCGACACCGACATTCTCCCTGCAAATCACTATCCGCTCGGATAGCTAAATCGAACCATGCCTCTGTCAAGCATTTCGTCAACCAAGTGGATAGCGACTTGACGAAATTGCGAATCGGTTCGATAACCGACCGGATAACGAAATAACCTTTCAAACAGGGGAGAGGCCATGAAACTGTCTGCACTGCTTGCGGGAACCTGCACCTTTGCCTTCTGCGCAGCCATTCCGGCCCATGCGCAGGATGCGGACGCGGGAGAGGCAGGGGCCGAGGAAAGCAATGTCATCATCGTCACCGCGACCCGCCGCGCCGAAAGCCTGCAGGATGTTCCCGTCGCCGTCACCGCGCTGAGCGGCGAGGCGCTCGATAATGTCGGGGTTTTCTCGGTCGAAACGCTCAGCCAGGTCGCGCCCAGCATCACCTTCACGCAATCGACCAATGACCAGAACAATTCGGTCAACGTCCGCGGGGTCGGCACTTCGGTCTTCTCTCAAGGCGTGGAATCGAGCGTTTCGATCGTCATCGACGATGTCGTAATGGCGCGCCAAGCAGTCGGCTTTCAGGACCTTGCCGATATCGAGCGGGTCGAAGTCCTCCGCGGACCGCAATCGACCCTTTTCGGCAAGAACGCCTCGGCCGGCGTGATTTCGGTGACGACCCAGGATCCGACCGAAAGGCTTTCGGGTTCGGTCGACGCAGCGATTGCCGAGAGCGGCGAATATACCGTGCGCGGCACGCTTTCCGGCAAGATCGGCGGAGCCTTCAGCGGCCGCATCACCGGCTACTACCGCAGCTTCGACGGCCATATCGAGAACGCTGACGGGCGCGATCTCAATGGTTATGAAAACTGGGGCGTGCGCGGCAAGATCCTGTTCGAGCCCGATCCCGACTTCCGCTTCACCCTGATCGCCGACTACCGCGAATCCGAACAGGATTGTTGCATCTACGTGGCGCGCGACACCAGCGGTGTCCTCGGTGCAGGCGCGAACGGTCGGCTAAACGGTTTCCTCGCTCCGGTTGTTGCCGGGCGCGAGAACGCACAGAGCAACGTCAACGCGCCGGTGTTCAACAATTCCGACCAGTTCGGCGTGTCGGGCAAGGCGGAACTCGGGCTGGGCGGCGGCTACACGCTCACCTCCATTTCCGCCTATCGGAAGTATAATTTCGAGAACAACATTGATGTCGACGGGCTGCCGTTCGAGGAGCCGATCCCCGGTTTCATCACCTTCGACATCAACGGCGGGACGACCGGAATTTCGCAAATGTCGCAGGAAGTGCGGCTGGTCTCGCCGCAGGGCCCGCCGATTGATTTCGTGCTGGGCGGCTTTGCCTTCATCCTCGACCTCGACCGCACCTTCCAGCGGCGCTTCGAGATCGCCGCTCCGGCTGGCCCGAACATCCTGCGAATCAACCAGAGCACCTTCTTCGATTCCGCGGTCAGCACCACCAATCTAGCTTTGTTTGGAAGCACCAACATCTACCTGTCCGACCAGACCGTGCTGTTCGGCGGAGCGCGATTGATTAACGAGAAACTCGAATACCGCATCAACCGCAACCCGGCCAACGTGCTCGTTCCCGGCGATCGGCCCTTCGGCGGCCCTCTCGGCGTCCGAGCCAATCCGACTGGCGAGACCGAGGATACCGCCTTTACCGGCGATGTCGGCATCCGTCACGAATTCACGCCTGATCTCAACGTCTATGCCCGCTATGCACGCGGTTACAAGGGGCGCGCGATCGATACCGAAGTCGGCGCTCCGCCCAATGTCCAGCCGATCGAGGCAGAAACCTCCGATGCCTTTGAACTCGGCGTCAAGTCGGTGCTGTTCGATGGCGATCTGACGCTCAATCTCGCGGCGTTCCAGACCGAGTTCGACAATTTCCAGGAGCAGGCTGCCGTCCTCGTCGAAAACCCGGCCCAGCTTCTGGTAGCAGAGACGCGGCTCACCAATGTCGGCTCTGTTCGCACGCGCGGTGTCGAGCTCGAGGCGCTGTTCACGCCTTCCGACTACACCTTCGTCCAAGGCGGTCTTTCCTGGACCGATGCCGAGATCACCGATTTCGCCAATGCCCCGTGCTATTTCGGTCAGACAGCGGCGACGGGGTGCGTCCCGGTGACGCTGGACGACCGCGGGACGCCTGCCACCACCGACGACATCGTCGCCAATCTCCAGGACCTGTCGGGTTCGCGCCTGCCCAACGCGCCCGAATGGCGACTGACGGGTATGGTGCGCCAAAAAATCCCGGTCGGCGCATCCTTCATGCCCTTCGTTCAGGTGTCGGGACAGTGGCAGAGCGAGGTGAACTTCAGCCTCACAGGCGATCCTCGCACTGTTCAGGGCTCCTACGCGATCGTCAACCTCGCCGCAGGTGTGGAGGCCGAGGATGGTTCATGGTCGGCGACGGTCTTCGTCAACAATGCTTTCGACCAGTTCTACGCCAGCAACATCTTTGCTGATCCGCTTTATGCGGGCGTTCTGAGCCAGTATGTGCCGCGTGACTTCGCCCGCTATGTCGGCGCGAGGGCGCGCTTCTCGTTCTGACCGGGCTCCTCTCCCGGAGAAAGACTGGCGGCGGGTGCGGCCGAGCGCAGCGCCCGCCGCTCTTTCACAAGCGGAAGATGCCAACCGGAGTGCAAGGACCATGGTTGCTCGCCCCCTTCTGATCGTGTTCGGCCTTTTCGTCGCGGGGCTCGTGGCCGCAGGTTTGGCGCCAGAGAATGCCACCGCGCAGGAACCGCTGCGCCGCCCCAACATAGTCGTTGTGCTGATCGACGACCTGCGGTTCGACGAACTCGGCATATTCGGAGCGGATGTGCCGACACCCGCCATCGACCGCCTCGCGCGCGAAGGGGTCATCATGACCAATGCCTTCGTCACCACCTCGCTGTGCTCACCGAGCCGCGCTTCGCTGCTCACCGGCCTCGCCATGCGAAATCACGGTGTGGTCGACAACAACGTGCCCCTGCCCGAAAACCTGACAATCTTCCCCGAGCGCCTGCAGCAGGCTGGCTATCGGACCGCGTTGATCGGCAAATGGCACATGGGCCACGGTGCCGATCAACGTGCCGGGTTTGATCATTGGGTGAGCTTCGATGGACAGGGCAACTACATGCCCCGCGATCTTCTCGGGCGCCCTTCGATGCTCAACGTGAATGGCCGTGAGGTCCCGCAGCAGGGTTACATCACCGACGAACTCACCGACTACGCGGTTGAGTGGCTATCGCAAGGCGAGCGGGTGCAACCCTTCATGCTCTACATCGGTCACAAGGGCGTCCATGCCCCCTTCACGCCGGCACAGCGCCATCGCGGCACCCTGCCCGCCGAGGCACCCGATCTGGCGGGCCTGCCCACGGGCAGCGAACCGGGCACGCCAATGTGGGTCCAGAACCAGCGCAACAGCTGGCACGGGGTCGAATTCGCCTATCATGACGATGTCGACCTGGCCGAATTCCGCCGGGACTATCGCGAGACGCTGCGGGCGATCGACGACAGCGTCGCGCGCCTGCGCGAAACGCTTGAGCGCCTGGACCAGCTCGACAACACCATCATCTTCGTCACCAGCGATAACGGCTTCCTGCTGGGCGAACACGGGCTGATCGACAAGCGCAACGCCTACGAGCCGTCGATGCGGGTGCCGATGATCGTGTGGGGGCCGGCGCATCTGCGGGCCTCGGGCAAGCTCGACGCTCTGGTCGCCAATATCGATCTCGGCCCGACGATCCTGGATCTCGCTTCGGCCCCCGCGCTCGATGCCGTTGACGGACAAAGCTTCGCGCCGCTGCTGCGTGGTGAAACTGCGCCGACGCGCGTTCAGCTGGTCTACGAGTATTACTGGGAGTTCAATTACCCGCACACCCCGACCACTTTTGCCCTGCGTGATGAGCGGTTCAAGTATATCCAGTATCACGGCGTGTGGGACACCGAGGAACTATTCGACCTCGCCGCCGATCCTCACGAAACGCGCAACCTGGTGGCCGATCCGGCTTTCGAAGAGGTGCTTATCGCCATGCGGAGGAAGCTGTTCGATGGCCTCGCCGCGCGCGACGGGGGGCATGGAATCGCCTTCAGCCGGAAGTACAACCAAGGGGCGGTGTTCCGGCGCGAAGGCGGCAGCACGGCTGCGGAGTTTCCCGAGAGGTGGTCGCGCCCGATTAATGCCGAGGACAGGCTTGAACATGTCTTTCCTGACGGCCCGGCCAAGCCCGCGATGATCGACCTCCTCAATCGGAATATCGCCGATAATGACTAGCCCCGCCTCAATCGCACTTGAAGACGATCTGCCCCGGTGGCGGCAGGCGGCCTATGGCTTCGGGGATTTCGGGTTCAATCTGCACTGGTCGACCACCAGCCTGTTCCTGCTCTACTACTATACCGACGTGCTGATGCTCTCGGCGACTACCTCCGGGCTGATCTTCATGGTCGCAATGGTGTGGGACGGGATCACCGATCCGGTCATGGGCTATATTGCCGAGCGCACCCGCACGCGCTGGGGCAGCTACCGGCCCTACCTCCTGTTCGGAACTCCCGCGCTGGCAGTCACGCTTGTGCTGATGTTCTTCCGGCCCGAAGGAAGCGAAACAGCCTTGATCGTTTATGCGGCGGCCACCCACGTGCTGTTCCGCACCGCCTATACTGTCATGTCCATTCCCTATTCCTCGCTTTCGGCGCGCATGACGCGCAGCGCGCGGGTGCGTAATTCGTTGTCAGCGTGGCGCATGGTGTCAGCCACGCTTGGCGGGTTCTTCGTCGCGCTTACGACGCTGAAGCTGGTGGAATTCTTCGGACGGGGCGATGCGGCGACCGGATTTTTCTGGACTGCGGTTTGTTTCGCCGCCCTTTCTCTGCCCGTGTTCCTCGTCTTGTTCCTGACCACGCGCGAGGATCCGGTGTTTCTCGCCCCAGTTGACGCAGGCGCAGCCCCAACCCTGGCGCCGGGGTTGGGCACCTCGCTCGGCGTCCTTGCGCGCAACCGCGCCTTCGTGGTGGTCTTTCTCGCCACTTCGCTTCTGTTCATGGGCGGCGTGATGTCGAGCAAGACGCTGATCTATTATTACAAATATACGCTCGGCGACGAGGCTGCCTCTGGCACGGCGCTTGCCCTGATGACTGGCGGTGCGGCGGTGCTGATCCCCGCATGGGCATGGATCGCGACGCGGATCGAAAAACGCACGGTGTGGCTTGCCGGCCTCTCAATCTCGATGCTCGTGGCGATCGCGAACTTCCTCAACCCGCTTGAAACGGTGCCCGTCGTCACTGTGATCTTCGCGGTCGGCGCGGTCGGCACTGCGGCGAGCTACCTCTCTTTCTGGTCGATGCTTCCCGACACGGTCGAATTTGGCGAGTGGCAGGACGGCGTTCGGGTGGAATCGCTGGCATTCGGGCTGATGTCTTTCGCCCAGAAGGTTAGCTTTGGTCTGGCTGCGGCCGGGCTGGGCTGGCTGCTGGATGGCGTCGGCTATGTTCCCAACGCCGTGCAGTCCGCGACAACGCTCGACGGAATCAAGGTCATCATGACCCTGCTGCCTGCAGGCTTCCTTGCTGCGGCTATCGCCACCTTGCGCTTTTACCCTCTTACCGGCGAGCGGCATCGCGCAATCGTCGCCGAACTTGCGGAGCGGCACGCTACTGTCCGGTTGTCGGCGCATGACGAGGGCGGTAAACCATCGCCATGAACGCAGAGCCCAACATGAACCAGCGGGAGAAGCAGCGTCTGAAGACGCGCGGGCAGATCCTGGAGGCGGCGTTGCGGATCTTTGGCGAGAGAGGCTTCGATGCCACCAGCGTGCGCGAGATTGCCGGCAACGTCGGGGTCAACCACGCGCTGATCCGGCATCACTTCCAGAACAAGGAGGAGCTCTGGAAGGAAGCGGTGGTCTTCCTGTTCGACCGGATGAACGCCGAACTCGCGGTCGAGCCGGGCAGCGAGGATCATTTGTCCGAATTTGAGAGGCTCAAGAACCGCATCCGGCGCTATGTCGCCTATTGCGCCCGGCACCCGGAGCACGCCCGGATCATGGTCCAGCAGTCGATCCACGGCTCGGACCGTTTCCGCTGGATGGTGAAAAGCTTTATCGCCCCGCAGCACCGCGCCGGGCTGAGGATGCGCAAGGACCATGTCGATGAAGGCATCTGGCCCGCGATCGACGAAGTGTCGCTGACCTATATTCTCGTCGCGGCTGCACAGATGCCCTTCGTGCTTTCCGAGGAGATCCGGGAAATTTACGGTGTCGACGCATACGACCCGCGCTGGGTCGAACGGCACGCGGACGCGATCATCACGCTATTCTTCGAACACAGGGTCGAAGCAAGGTAGTCGCTGTTAATCGTTATCGCGCCAGACGCTGCAGTCGTCTCTGCCATTCCCTACTTGCCCGAAGTCGTGTCCGATCCTGGCAAAACCGGTCGTTCGGCATACGAATCACAAACGACTGCAAAGTCCCAGACCTGGCCATTTAGACCTACCGGGAGGCGGGGCCCGCCTTCAGGCAATCAGCTATGACTGACATGGGGGCGCGAAGCGGACATCTGAATTCGTTCGACGACCCTGCGCGGGGCGATCCCACACGCAGTCTACGCGATATGTCGATTTCATCGTCGAGCTTAGAGACCGCTCTCGATCTAATAAGCTCGAGACCTAGGCACACCGAACGCGACAGATCGCCGTGATATTGTAATGAAAATAAACAAAAAAACATCGGAAAGTGCACATGGCGGCTTCTCAATCAAATCTGACTGGCCAATCGGATCCGATGAATTACTCAGTATCCCCCTGAAAAAGCTACACATCACTCAGACGTCAATCATTCGGATCTGATTGGCGCGTTGCGGGTTCAGAACTGACTCACAATGTCCCATGTTTTCCACAGGCATCCGGCTCATGGAGGGGATCATCTGGGGGCCTCTGAAAGCTGTGGTGTGAAATTTAATAATATCTATCAGGATATTGTGCCGATAATTGGATTCCCTTCACCGCTCCAATTCCCCGTCCATCGCCGGGGTCGCGCTATCAGCTCCGACCCCGATGATTGTCCTGCGTGGGTTTGGGGCGCTGGCTAGGCCCTATCCTGCATCGCCATCAGCGTGGCCGCGGCCAGCTTCGGTTGCTTCTGCCGATCCGCCTGCGCCGTTGCCGCCGTTGCTGCCCCACCAGTAGGGCTGGCGTTTGGCGGTGCCGGTGCCGACTTCGTCCAGCGTCTTGGCGTCATACAACCGCCCGCCGAGCATCACCTGTTCGATGTTGTCCGAGTTGGCGATATCGGCGCTGGGATCGTCCGACAGGATCACGAGATCGGCCAGCTTGCCCGCTTCGATGCTGCCGATGTCCTTGGCCATGCCGAGCGATTGCGCCGGGACGATCGTGCCGGCCTTCAGCGCCTCGACCGGGCTCATCCCGCCGCGCACGAAGCTCCACAGCTCCCAATGCGCGCCGATGCCGGTTTGCTGGCCGTGCGCGCCGATGCTGACCTTGACGCCGCGCTGGGCGAGCTTGCGCGCTTCGCGGGCGTTGTTGTCATCGACAAAGGCCCAGTCCGGCGCCTTGGTGCGGCGGCCGGTGTCCGCCAGCAATTGCTTGGGCGGGGTGTGCACCAGCAGGGGGTTTTCCCAGACGTTGGTCGCCTGCCGCCAATAGGGATCACCTGCCAGGCCGCCATAGGTGACCACCAGAGTCGGCGTGTAATTGCTGTTCGACTGGCCGAAGAACTGCAGCACGTCTTCGTAGAACACGTCGACAGGGACGTTGTGCTCGATGGTCGAATTGCCGTCGGCGACAAGGTTCATGTCCATGCCGAACAGTGAACCGCCCTCGGCCACCACGAGCATGTTTTCGGCAGCGGCGGCGCGCACCACCATCTGGCGCTGTTCGCGCCGGGGCTGGTTGTAGTTCTTGACCGAGATGCCGCCCTGCGCCTTGATCCGGCGAACATGGGCCAGCGCGTCGTCATAGGTATCGATCCGCGCGTACACATCCGGTGCCTTGGCCCCGTATATGATCTCTCCGGTCGAGAAGATCCGCGGGCCGAGGGTCAGGCCTGCCCGCTGGCGCTCGGCCGCGGCGAAGACCGTGCTCGCCTGCGACGAGGGGTTGTGAATCGTGGTCACGCCCAGCGCGAGGTCCTGCAGCAGCGCCCAGTTCTGCTGCGGGATGAGGTCGCCCACCCCGTATGGCCCGTGCGCGTGGGCATCGACGAGGCCGGGCATGATGGTCTTGCCGCTGGCGTCGATGAAGCGTGTGCCTTCGGGGAAGGCCATCTTCACGACCGTCGCATCATAGACCCCGGTGATGCGATCTCCGGTGATCACGATCATCCCGTTTGCGATAACCCCCGCATCATCCGCGCCGAGGCCAGCCTTCATCGTCAGCACGCGCGCGCCGGTAATCACCGTGGTGCCGGTGGGCTTGGCCGCCTGCACTGTCACGCCCAGCGGAATGCCCATGGTCGGCGGGGTGTAGGCAGCGGGTTTATCGCCATCGGCTTTCGGTGCGGAGGGGAAGAATTCGGCCACCCTGGCGCTTTGCAGGCTCGGGCCGATCGACCAGAACAGGGTTTCCCCGCCATTGGCCCAACCGATGTAATCCGCGCCTCCGGTGCTGACCTTGGTGACAGGCAGCGCCCCGCCTTTCTCGCTCACATCCACCGGCTTGCCGCCGGGGATCAGCGGCATCGCGAACACCTCGTAATTCTGGCGGAAGGCGATGGTGCGGCCATCGGGCGCGATGCGCAGATCATTGGCAAGATCGCCCTTGGCGTGGACGCGCTTTGCCTCGCCATTGAGGTCGGTCGAAACCAGCGCCAGCCCGCCGCCTTCGCCCGCCAGCATGAACAGCCGGTCGGCGCTGGCGCCCCATTGCGGGTTCGCCCCGTCGCGGGTGACAAGGCGCGGCTCGCCGCCACTGACAGGCATCACATAGATGCCCGGGCTCTCCGAGTAGTCGGGTGCGGTAAGATAGCCGCCTTCGCGCTTTTCAAAGGCGATCATGCTGCCATCGGGCGAGAAGGCGAGGTTGCCGAAATGCCCCGGCCCGGTCAGCACGCGGCGGTTCTGGCCGCTGGCGTCGGCGATCACGATTTCGCCCAGCGCCGCATCGCTCCAGCGCACATAGGCAAGGCTCTGCCCGTCGCGGCTGAAGGCGGGGAAGGCTTCGAGCACGTCCGCCATATCGCCCGTCAAAGGCGCGGGCGCATCCTTGCCGCGCGCCGATTTGCTGTGCAGCCGGCCGAGGCTTTCGAACACCACGCGGCTGCCGTCAGGCGACAATGTGCCAAAGCGCGGCATGGTGGTGACGAATGTATCCGGCGACACCGTGATCACCGGATGGGGCGCATCGGCAATCCCCCGCGTGTCGTTCACCTTGAAGGGGATCACCGCATGGCCGCTGCCGTCGCGGTTCACCCGGTTGAGCTTGCCGCCCGCCCAGAACACAATGCCGCTCGAATCCGGCAGCCAGTCGATATTGGGATAGACGCCGGTGACGGCCCAGGTCTCCTGCACATCCATGTCGAGCTTGCCGTAGATCATCCGCTCGCGGCCGCTGGCGATGTCCTTGACCCACAGCTGGCTCTGGTCCTTGTCGCGCCGGACGAAGGCAATGTCCTTGCCGTCGGGCGAAGGGGCGGGCCGCACGGCGCCGCCATAGCCGCTGACCGCGGTGGTGACTTCGCCGGTCGCCAGATCGTGGCGTTCGATGGCAAAGATGCCCGCGTTGGAATCCTGCGCGTATTCGAAGATGTTCCCCGAGGTGGTGTTGCGGGTGTAGTAGATCGCGCTGCCATCGGGTGCGAACACCGGTTCGCCCAGTTCTTTCTGCAAGGCTTCATTGGCGCGCTCGACCACCTGCACCCCGCCGCCGCCGGAGACGTGGTAGAGCCAGATCTCGCCCGTCCCGAGCGAGCGTCCGGTGGTGTAATGCTTCTTGGCGGCAATGAACCGCCCGTCCGGCGACCAGCTTGGCTGATTGAGCAAGCGGAAGTCTTCCTTGGTCAGCTGCCGCTTGTCGGAACCATCGGCGTTCATCACCCAGATATTGTCGCCCCCGGCGCGATCGGAGGTGAAGGCAATTCGCGTCCCATCGGGCGAAAAGCGCGGGTGAACATCCCATGCCATGCCATCGGTGATGCGCCGGGGCGTGCCGCCGGTGATGGGCAGGGTGTAGATATCGCCGAGCAGCGTGAAGGCGAGCGTCTGCCCGTCGGGCGCGACGTCGACATCCATCCAGGTGCCTTCATCGGTGCTGATGGGGACCTGTTTGATCGTTGCACCCTTGGGTGCCTCGACACTCCATGCGGCTTCGTCCGTCTTGGCGCCTTTGCTTTTCGACTGCGCGGCGAGCGGGGTGGAAAGGCAGGCGGCCGTGGCAAGCAGGACGGCGGCGAAATGGCGCATGAATAGTCTCCCTCTGTCGCGCCGGAGACTAGCGGTGCGACATGATATTGCTAGGGGGCGGAACGTCGTTGGTAGATTAGCCGGGCGCGTTCGGAGGAACCGCCGGTCGACGCGGTGGTCGGGCGGCAGTCCTCGCGGCGGCGCACCGGATTACTCGGCGATCCGCTTGGGCTTGGCGATGGCGGCCTTGGTGATAGCATTGCTGTCCCACGGCAGGCGGTGCCATTGCTTGGCGGCATAGGCGCGCGTCTGGTCGTAGGCATGGGCCGATGCGGGGTTGGTCGATTGCGAATAGCTCAGGATTGCATCCGCCACCGGCCCTGCCTCGTCAAAGCTGACGATCTGGATGTAGCTCGTGCCGTGGCGCGGTGTCAGGCCGCTGCCTGTCGCCACGGATTCCTGCATGTTGAGGATGCCGAGCGTGCCGGGGCCGCCGTGGATCGGGATTGCGTCATTGCCCGCCATCACCCGCTGCACTTCGCCCCACGGCGCATCAATCGCGATGCCGGCCTTTTCGAGTTCCTCTACCGCTTCGCCCAGCGCGGCCAGCAGCTTTTCGCCCTTCGCTCCATCGGTGGAAAGGTCGCGCGGGGTATTGACCGGATCGGCCTTGTCGAAGGGCACTCCCCACAAGCCGGGCAGCTTGGCCGCTTTGGGCCAGAAGGCGCGGAATAGCGCCGCACCGCGGCTCTCCGCCTCGAAGCGGCGGTCCCAGCTATCCATCACCGAACAGCCGAGTGCGATGGTCCGCGGAAGGATCACCCTGTCGGCGCACAGCTTGATGACCGGCTCCACCGCCATGTCGGCCGCAAGGCTCTTGTTGGCGAAGGCGTGGGCCTGCGCGCGTGCGTGATCGATCTTGCCGCCCGCCAGCAGCGCGGCGGTTTCGGTGAAGTTCGACCGGGTGCGCAAAGACCGCGCCGTTTCGTACTTGCCAAGGATCGGCGACAATTGCCGGTGCGGCATGGCGGGGTTGCTGACCCAGTAGCTATCGTTCGAATTGGTGAGATAGCTGCGCACGATCGTCGTGGCCTGATCGCTCGCAGGCATCAGGCCGGGGGCGGGCGTGCCAGCCGCCACCTCCCAGTCACAGGCCTTGCGCGCCCCGTCGAGCAGCACGGCGAATTCTGCAAACAGTCCGGCAATCGGGGGCGAACAGGCCTTGATCGTCTCCGCAGAGACATTCGGTACGGCGGTCACATCGGCGTGGAGTGCATCGCCGTAACGGTCGGCAGCAATGGTGTTGACCCACGGAATGCCGAGCGTTTCGCTGACGGCAGCCTTGATCTCGCCGACGTTCTTCGCCTCGCCGATGCGCAGCCATGTCTCGATCCCGCGCTGGTTGCCGCGGTTGGCGTCCTTGAGCGCAAAGGCGCTTGTCCCGCTCCAGGTGACGCCCATGCGCGGGATCACGAAGACGGGGCCCCAGCGGGTGCTGTAAAGGGTGCGGGTGACGGCGGGCGTGCCTTCCGGCATCGGCACGGTTACGGTCTGGCCCGTCATTGGCAGACTCTCGCCATCGACGATGTAGCGGGTCGGGTCTGCCGGATCGAGGGTAAGCTGGTACAGCGTGAAGTGCTTCGCCTCGGTCACGGTATGGGTCCAGGCGATGTCCTTGTTGAAGCCCAGCGTCGGCAGCGGCGTGCCGGCAAGGCCCACGCCCATCACATTGTAACCGTCCGGCCCCTTGACGTGCATCTGCCAGAACCGGCTCGGGCCTTTCCACGGGAAGTGCGGATTGCCGATCACCATGCCGCGCCCGTCCGCCGTCGCATCGCCGCCGAAGGCCCAGCCATTGCTGCCGATACCAAGCTCGTCCGGCTTGGGCATGGTGATCGCCACCTTGGGCGCGGGGCTGCCCGGAGGGGCGGCGTTGGCGATGGCAGGGGCCAGCGCCAGCGAACTGGCCAGCAGCATCTGCTTTTCATTGAGGCGCAGCATGTCGTCCGCGGTGATGGGCCGCACCCATGCCTTGCCGCGACATTCGGCAGGGACGCCGTCCGCGCCTGCATCCTTGAGGAAGCGGTTGTAGCCGGCGACATAGCCATCGATCAGGCCCTGCACACGCGGGGTCAGCGTCTTGGCGCCTTCGTGCAAGCCCGGAAGGTCGAGGATTCCGCGGAAGAACAGATCGGAGGAAAGGTTGTCGACCTCCTCGAAGCCGAGCACGGCCTTGGCGTCAGGACCGAAGTGGAGCGAGCGTTCGCCTGCCACAGTGGCGAATTCCTCGGCGAGAAGGCACAGATTGTCCTCGGCATAGGCATAGGCGACCCCGTAGCCGACGCCGCGCCAGTCCTTGGCTTCGATATGCGGGATGCCAAAGGTGGTGCGGGTGATCGTGGCTTCGTAGCGCTTGCCCGCAAGGGCTGCGGTCGCCGGGGTCAGGGCCAGCGCAGCCGCGCTGCCTGCCAGAATTGCCATCCGCTTCATCATTGCTCTCCCGCACCCTGTTTCCGGTTGTCGTGAGCAACCTATCGGCACAGGGACGGGCAAAGTAAAGGGCGCCCCGCCGCTATGGCAGAGCGCCCCATCGTGTCAGTCCGGCCCGATCAGAACGAGGCGGTGATCGAGAACACCACCGTCGCGTCCGAGATCGAATCGCCCGCCAGCGTGGCGAAGTTCGGGCGGATGCGGTTGGCTTCGGCTTCCGTGATGCTGGTGTCGATATATGCGACCGACAGCGTCAGGCCCGAAATCGGCACAACGTCCGCGCCGATCAGCCAGTCGAAATAGGTGCCGGTCGGCGCGATGCTGGTGCCGTTGGGGCCAAGGCCGGGGTTACCGTCCGAATAGCCGATGTGGGCCTTCAGCGTGATCGGCGTATCGGCAATGCCATAGGCGGCGTCACCGGCGAGGTAGAGGTTGTCTTCCTTGTCGCCCGGATTGGCCGGACGGCCGACGGGGAAGGCATTGCCCAGCGCTTCCTGCGAAGGCGCATAGGCGACCGTGGCGGTCAGCGAGACCGGGCCGGCCGAGCCCGAAAGCTTGGCGTAAAGTTCGGCAAAGTCGGTCACGTCGGCGCCGCTCGGATACATGAACCATGTGCCGCCCAGGTCAAGCGTGCCTTCACCGACGGGCAGCTTGTAACCGGCGTAGATGTCGAGCTCCATATTGGCGCCGCCGAAGGTACCCCAGCCCGACAGGTTGGAACCCCAGGTTCCGACATAGAAGCCGCTCGAATGGGACAGCGTGAAGCCGCCCTGCACGGCCATGCCTTCGTCCGACTGCGAAACGCCGCGGAAGCGATAATCGGTGGTGAGAGTGGCCGAGCCCGACACAGTGATCGCCGGGGCATCGTCTGCCTGACCGGTGGCAGTGGCAAGATCGACCGGCTCGATTGCACGCAGCGAGACTGCGGCAGCATCGTCAGAAACGGCGATTTCGGTGGCTTCGACCGGGCCGGCAATCGCGGCATCCGCCTCGCTCGCGAAAGCGGGGGTGGCAAAGCAGGCGGCGAGAGCGACAGCCGAGGCGGCCGAAGCAAAACGAATGGACATAAGGAACGCTCCATAGAGAGGTTTGGATCGTTCCACCTGCGCGACGTGCAGGATTTTTTATCCGATGACTCGGGTTCCCATCACGTCAGCCACATAATCCTCCAAGCCGCCGCCGCGCACAAAGCTTATATCAAAGGGCGCATTCACATTATCTTATTGCGTGGCTTTCCTGCCACAGTTTGCAGATAGCTATATTCCTATCTCACAGGTTGGATCGATACGTCATGTCGCCACTCTCCCGCACAGCAAAAGGGGCGCTGCGACCGCTTGCCGTCGCAGCGCCCCTTCAGGGTGCCTTGGTATCAGGCCATCAGAACGACATGCCGACCGCCAGCTTGTAGAAATCGCCGTCGCCGCCTTCCTCGATATCGGCCCCGGCGGTGAAGCGGGCGAAGAAGCCCTTGCTCAGCGAAAACTGCACATAGGGGCCAAGCCACTGGTACACGACCGCCGTGCCGCCGCCCGGGAAGGTGTTGCGGGTGTTGCTGAGCAGTTCGTAATGCGCGCCGGCCGAGAAGTTGCTCGAGAACTTGTAGCCCGCATTGATCCAGGTGTGCAGGAAGTCGAGCGCGGCGTTTTCGTTGCGGTTGCGCAGCGCGGCGTAATAACCGCCATAATATTCGGCTTCAAAGCTTGTGTCCGAATAGTTGATCGTCAGGCTCGGCACGATGCCGTCGGCAAAGTTGCCGCCGGTGCCGGTCGGGTTGCCCGCATTGTTGACCACGCCGCCCGAAAGCAGCGCGCCGTTGGTGAGGCCGACCTGCGGCTTGATCTGCAGCTTGCCGTCATTGAGGAGGAAGTTCGCGCCGATGCCGAATTCGGTCCACAGGTCGGAACCCAGTCCGGTGCCGAAGGCGTCGGTGGTCCACATGATGCCGTAGAAGCTGAGATCTACATTCTCGCCGACGGGGATGAGGCCGTTGAAAGTCGGGTAGAAGCCGAAGAACGCATCCTGGTTCATCACGACGCTGAAACGTTCACCCCGCTCGGGGGCGGCGCCTTGCGCGGCGGCAGCAGCGGCCATCACAGCGCCCGACACGGCGAGGTCGCCAGTGCCGGTGCCGACGGGAATGGCCGGAGCAGCCGGTGCGGCAGCAGAGGTCAGGTCGAAACTGGCGATGGGGTCTTCGCTGTTCTTGCCTGCGGCCGTCACCACGACCGTGGCCGCTGCGGCATCAACCGCGACGCTGTCCGGGCCTTGGGCGAAAGCCGGAGTCGACAGGGCAGACGCCAAAGTCAGCGCCGGAGCGGCGCAAGCAAAACGGATTGTCATAGGGAACGCTCCTGATTGAGAGGTGGGATCGTTCCGCCTGCGTGCTGCGCCTGAGCCTTCTTTTGTTACGAACGTGCCTCGTCCACAGCAAGAAAGCCCAATAACGATTGGCGACAGTCGCACAATTCGTATTGAGTTAGGTTATGCTACATTGTTTCTATTGTGTTGCAGCGAAGAAACAAATTCAATTTTTGTAGTATTACTTGAATTGAATATTTCGACCTTGGAAGATTTGAAGAAAAATGGCCTTTAGGCCGCGCGCAGGCTCTCCATGTCGATCACGAAGCGGTACTTGATGTCGCTGGCTTCCATCCGGTCATAGGCGGTCTGGATGTCCTGCATCGCGATCACCTCGATATCGGGCAGGATGTTATGCGCAGCGCAGAAATCGAGCATTTCCTGGGTCTCGGCCAGCCCGCCGATCCCGCTGCCGGTCAGCACCTTGCGCCCCAGCAGCACGCCGGTGTGAAGTTCGGGCATCATCCCGATCAACCCCACTAGCACCTGCACCCCGTCAATCCGCAGCAGGTGGAGGTAAGGCACGACATCATGGCGCACAGGGATGGTGTTCAGCACCATGTCGAAATAGCCGCGCTTGGCCTTCATCGCGGCGGCATCGTCGGTGTTGAGGAAGGCGTGGGCGCCCAGCTTTTCAGCGTCGGCGCGTTTGCTTTCGGAGCGCGACAGCACGGTGACTTCCGCGCCCATCGCCGCCGCCAGCTTCACACCCATATGGCCAAGCCCGCCGAGGCCTGCGACCGCGACCTTGCTGCCGGGGCCGACCTTCCATGTCCGCAAGGGGCTGTATGAGGTGATCCCGGCGCACAGCAGCGGAGCGGCTTCGGCCATCGGCATCCCGTCCGGCACCTTCAGGACGAATTCCTCGCGGCACACGATCCGTTCGGAATAGCCGCCATAGGTGGGCGATCCGTCGCGCCGGTCCTTGCCGTTATAGGTGCCGGTCATTCCGCCGCTCAGGCAATATTGTTCGAGGTCTGCCTCGCAGTGGCGGCACTCCATGCAGCCATCGACCATGCAGCCGATCGCCACCCGGTCGCCAACCTTGTGACGGGTGACGCTTTCGCCCACCGCATTGACGATGCCGACGATCTCGTGCCCCGGCACGATCGGATAGACCGTCCCGCCCCAGTCGTTCCTCGCCGAATGCAGATCGGAATGACAGATGCCGCAGTGCGTGATCTCGATCAGCACATCGTCATGGCGCAGGCCGCGGCGGATGATCTGCATCGGGCCAACGCCGCTATCGGGAGCGGTCGCGCCATAGGCTTTGCTGGGGTATTCGTTGGTTGCGGTATTCATTGAACGAACCTTCCATGTGCATGCTGGTCGAGCCGCAGGCTCGCAAGGGCGACCGCCCGCCGGCCGGTAGGCCGCCCCCGCGGAGGCATCGGCGAAGCCGATAAGCCGCGAGCGATCATTTCGGCGGCATCCGGATCGCACCGTCCAGCCGGAACTGGTGGCCGTTGATGTAGCTGTTGCGGGCGATCTCCAGCACCAGCGACGCGAATTCCTCAGGCTCGCCCAGACGCTTGGGGAAGGGGACGGACGCGTTCAATTGCGCCCACATCGGCGGGTTCCTGTCCTTCATCCCCAGCATCAGCGGCGTGGCGAAGATACCCGGCATGACCGAATTCACGCGGATGCCCATGTCCATCAGGTCACGCGCCATCGGCAGCACCAGCCCGTTCACCCCTGCCTTGCAAGAACCATAGATCACCTGCCCGATCTGCCCGTCCTGCGCCGCGACACTGGCGGTCAGGATGATTGCGCCGCGCTCGCCATCGTCATTGACCGGATCGGCATTGGCCATCCCCAGCGCTGAAATGCTGGCGACGCGGTAGCTGGCGACTAGGATGCCTTCCGCCCCGAAGGCGTAATCCTCGGTCGAAAGGCGCTTGAACTGGCCGCTTTCCTTGTCCCAGCCGAGCGTCTTGCCGCGCTTTGACGCCATGGCGCAGTGCAGCGTCACGCGTTCCTGCCCGTGAGCGGCACGAGCAGCGGCGAAGCCTGCCTCGACCGAGCTTTCATCCATGATATCGACATGGTGGAAGGTGCCGCCGATGGCCGCCGCGTGCGCCTCGCCCGCTTCGTCGTTGATGTCGAAAATGGCGACCTTCATGCCCGCATCGGCAAAGGCCTTGGCGCTTGCCTTGCCCAGCCCGCTCGCGCCGCCGGTGACGACCGCCGCCATGCCCGGTTCGATTTTCATGGATGTCCTCTCCTGTTTGTCTTTTGCTTATGGCTAAGCCCATCGGAGCGGCCGCGCTAGCTGTTCAATTGCAGCATTCGCGCAAGGTGGGCCTGCGTCATCGAAACGTCATGGCACGGTCGTCTTGCGGTCGTGCCGCGGTCGTTCACGCGTCATCCCTGATAGCTAACCGCTGCCCCAACGCGGCGCCGATTCCCGGCCAGCCGCGAGGGGGAATACCGGAATGCTTCGCACCCAGCTGTTCATCGGCAGCGCCATTGCAGCGCTCGCCACCGCGCCCGCCTTTGCCGATACGGTTGCCGATCCGCAGGCCATCGCCATCACCGCCCAGTCGGGCGGGGCCATCGCCGAAACCCAGGAAACCGAGGACGACGAGATCCAGTCGGCCAAGGAAATCGTGGTGCAGGGGGGCATCGGCTTCCGTAACCGTTCCGACGCGGCAGAGCCGGTGCTGGTCTATGACGAGGAATATTTCCAGCGCTTCGAACCGCTGACTGCAGGCGACGCGCTGAAGCGCGTGCCGGGCGTCACCTTCCTGTCCGACGTGATCGAAAGCGACGGCGCCCGTTTGCGCGGCCTTGATCCGGGCTACACCCAGATCCTCGTCAATGGCGAGCGTGTTCCGGGCGGCCAGTCCGACCGTTCCTTTTTTCTCGACCGTATCCCGGCAGAACTGATCGAGCGCGTGGAAATCGTGCGCTCCTCCTCGGCGCGGCGCACCGGCGACGCGGTCGCAGGCTCGCTCAACATCGTGCTGCGTGACGGGTTCTCGCTTGATGGCGGCTATGTCCGCGCAGGCGGGCTGTTCTTCGATGATGGCGAGATCAAGCCTTCGGGCGGCTTCTACTACGGCGGCGCGCTCGCCGGCGGGCGCTTCCTTGTCGGTGCCAACGTGCAGGGGCGTTACAACCCCAAGGAAAAGTCGAGCCTGCGTTACGGTGACAGTCCGGAAAACAACCCCGACTTTGCCACTGGCGACTTTGACAACCGCGAAGACCAGACCGACGTGCGCGACGGCACCGATTATGCCTTCAACGCCAGCTGGGGGATCGAGAGCGGGGATACCGAGTTCGAAATCCTCGGCAACTTCGTGCGCACCGAACGGACCGAGACGGAGCGTTCGTTCGAATATAACAGCCCGACCGCCATCAACGGCCCGGTGCGCGCCACGCCTGCGGGCAACCTGCTGACCGATAACGCCAACGTGAACGACATCACGACGGAAAGCTGGTCGCTGATCGCCAAGCTCGATCAGGAATGGGGCCTTGGCGATACCAAGCTGCGCGTCGGTTATGCCAGCTTCGACGATTTCCAGGACGAGTTCGAATACGAAGTCGATTTCGATCGCAGCGCGCCGCGCTTCACCGGTGATCTGACGCTGCTCGACATCAAGGACACCGAGCTCTTCGTGAACCTCGAACACGAATTCGAACTGTCCGACGAGCTGGAATTCGCCATCGGCGGGTTCCTCCAGAACAAGGACCGCGACACGCGGCTCCAGACTGTGCGCAGCCGTTTCAACCTGCCCACCTCCGCGCGTCAGGGTTATGACCAGTTCACCCGCAACCCGGGCGAATTCGTGCCGAATCCCTTCCCGCCGCTGGCAGGCGGCCTGAGCGTCATCCAGGAAGACCGCCGCGATCTTTACGCGCTGATCGAGGGCGAGTTCGAAAACCTCACCTTCGAAGCCGGGATCCGCTGGGAAAACACCACGGCCAATATCGAAGGTATCGAAAACGAATATGACGAATTCCTGCCCTCGGCTTCGCTGAAGTACGAGATCGGCGACGGCCGGATCACGCTGTCGGGTGCGCGCACGCTGCGCCGTCCGCGGTTCGATTTCATCTTCTCCGGCCTGCTCGAAGCCGAGCTGGGGGACAACGACTTCCTCGGCAACCCGCTGCTTGCACCCGAAACTGCATGGGGCGGCGATCTGGGTTACGAGCACAAGATCGGCAAGAACGGCATTGTCGGCGTCAACGTGTTCTACCGTGACGTGTCGAACCTGACCGAAATCGCCACGGTGCTGGGTGCCAATGGCGCGCCGGTCGAAGGCTCGGAAGGGCAGGGGACGTTCGTCTTCACCCCGCGCAACACCGGCAATGGCGAAGTCTACGGGATCGAATTCGATGCCTCGTTCAGCCTCGCCTTCCTCGGCCTGCCCGACACCGGCGTGTTCGGAAACCTGGCGCTGCTGGACAGCACCATCTCCGACGAATTCGGCGAGCGGCAGTTCAACGACCAGTCGGAATATGTCTACAACTTCGGCGCGATCCAGAACCTTCCCAAGTTTGGTGCGGCCTTCGGGGCGACCTACCGCAAGCAGGGCGAAGCCTATGGCCGGGTGGTGGGCGAGGAAATCTTCACCCGCTACGGCGCGGACCTGGAGATCTTCATCGAAAAGCGCTTCGGTGACAGCTTCACCATCCGCGCCGTGGGCTCCAACCTGCTTGACGGCACGAAGGATGAGGATTTCAACAAGTTCAACACCGTCGAAGAGCAGTTTGACCGCGATTTCGACGAATACGAGCTTGAAAGCGAGCGCGCCGGGCCGGTGTTTCAGGTCGTCGCGCGGTATGCGTTCTGATGCTGCGCCCGCTTCATGGCTTCGCGCTGCTGACGCTTGGGGTTGCGGGGGGCTGCGCAACAGTCCCCCCGATCATGGGCGATCCCGCCGTGACCGTCACCGCGCGGGCGGAAACCCCGCCGGTCGGCACTGCGCGGGAGGATGCGGCAGATGATCCGGCGA
>Ga0209812_10000178_pt1 | contig 59595 bp, 48 predicted proteins | sample JI71714BDNA_FD_187502 | JGI IMG/M metagenome (GOLD analysis project Ga0209812, IMG submission 187502) | Wastewater effluent complex algal communities from Wisconsin, to seasonally profile nutrient transformation and Carbon sequestration -... | ecosystem: Engineered > WWTP > Effluent > Algae...
ACGTTCCACAATGACCTTCCTCAATGACGTTGCGAAACGGCTTTGCTACAGCGTCGGCTGTGCGACATCAACAGTCGCGGCTTGAACGATGCGTGCAGGATGCCACTGCCAGCGGCCGCAGCGAAACGCCGTCACTAAGGCATCGCGCAGTGTGAGCAGTTGCCAATCTGGCAACACATCAAAGGGGCAGAGGATCTCGATGCTTTGCACTGAATGCGCGGCAGCGCTGCTGCTATCTGTAGGTGTGGCGATACCAGCCGCCGTCGCATGGTCGGTCACGTTGAACATGTTATGTTGCGCTAAGGTGTTATGACCGGCGTGAGCTGCGGCTTGCTCAGACGTGGTCAGCTCGGCAGTGATGAGAAAACGGGTTAGGCATAGCAGCTCATGCCAATAGCCTAGTGCGTGTTCGCTGGCGGTGGCGAAGCTTGCCAGCATGGTGTCATCCATAAAAAATTGTTGGATAGGGGTTTGTAATTTATGTGCCAGCAGCTGTAACGCATCCTGTTGCTGCTGTTGAATATTCATCCAGCTGGCTTCTGGACAGCGCCAGTGGATCCAAAGCTGCTGCTGGTAAATCGTCCAGCCCATCAGGGCCGGATCATCTTGCAATGTCATATAGTGCTGTAATGTCCGCTCGAGCTGTTGTGGGCCTTGCTGTGCTAAAAATGCATCACTGAGGCGAATAATTTGCAGGTGATTTGGCGCAGAACTGCCGCGATGCAAGGTGCGTAAAAAATGCCGATAGGGAGCATTTAACCGCTGCTGCGTCTGCCGTTGTTGCTGCTGCTGACGGCGTAACCACCAGAGCGCTAGGCCAAAGAGCAATACCCCAATAGCCGTACCAACAACTAACCATTGCTGCTGTCGTTGCAGTCGCTGTTGAAGTTGCTGCAACTGTGTGGCTTGCTGATTATGATCTAAGGTGGCTTGTAACAGCGTCAAATATTGTTTTTGTTGCTGTTGATGATTGTTTTGCTGCAGTTCATGCGCGGTTTTACTGGCATGAAAGGCCACATCGAAGCGTTGTTGTTCCGCGGCTAATTGCGCCATCAGTTGCCAATATTGAAATTGTTGGCGACGACCCAGCAGCTGAATTTCGGCCACACTTGGTAGCAGCGGTGTGATTTCGTCATAGCGTTGTTGCTGGTGTAACAGTCGTACCAGTTCAAGCGCAACCTCAATCCGCATCGCATTGGAGTTGAGCTGGCGATACTGATCATGAGCGTGTCGTAAACGTTGTTCGCTGACGCGTGGTTGGCGCTGTGCCGCGGCCAAGTGTGCGCGGGCAAGGGTATGTAATGCATTAAGCTGCAAGTCTTTTTGCTGACTAAGTAAGCTAGCGGCTTGTTCTAGTTGTTGCTCGGCCGCGGTAAGATCACCGGCACTCATGAGGGTTTCGGCACGTTGAATTTGCGCTTTGATATGATCGGCGCGAAAGGTTGGTAAAGGGTAGTTGGCTATCGCCGCTTCCAAGTGCTGACGCGAAAGTTCCCAATCCGCCAAATAACGATATGCCATGCCCAAGCGCATATGGATTGACCCTAGCACATTGGGGATCTGATGCTCGTTGGCTAATGATAGTGCACGGCTAAGATGAACTTGGCTCAGTAAATAATCATCTTGCAGCAATGCAATGCGACCGGCGATGAGGCGGGCATATAATTCGTGTCGCCAGAGCTGATGTTGATTGGCGATCTCGATACTTTTGGCGGCATAACGTGCGGCATCTTCCGTGCGACCGGTTTGGTTGTAAGCTTGGGCAAAACTTTCAAAAATACTGGCTTGTAGTGCTGGTTTTTCGGGGTGCTCCAGCGGCGTTAGCAATTGTTCGGCATTTTGCAGTGCATCAATAGCGCGCTGAGTGTCGCGAAAAAGGCGCCCCAAGATCTGCGCTTTAAGCTCCCAAATACGCACGGCGAGCAGAGGCTCGGGGTTTAACTGTAAGGCCTGCTGTAATGCCGCCAATGCCGGTTCGCCTTGATCAAGGATTTGATGGGCATAAGCCAGCTGTAACCACAGGTTTGCATCACGGCTTTGCGGGGCTTGCTCGATTAAGGTGGCTAGTTGTTGTTGCGGATGTTGCTTGATGGTTTGAAACGCGCTGGTGATATCTTGACTATGGCTAGGAGCGCAGCACAGCATGACGAGCCACAGCAGCACGAGCTTGGGTACGCTTTGATTTAACCGCATGACATTCCCCACCAGCAAAAACCACAAGTCTACCGCTGAAATTCACCAAAATTCAACGGCATATCATAGTTTTTCTTGTGACATCCTTGTGCTTTTTTTCAGCGGCCTTGGCAATATAGCAACATGAAGTGTCTCGCCTTAACATAAACGCCGGGGATATGGACGCCGCGCGTCGTCTGTCCTGCGCTGCAATGGTGTAGCTGGGGCGACATCGGTGTCAACGGAGTGAAGAGGCATGGCAAGATCAGGCCGCACCTGCGTCATAAAATGCCGAATATTGGCGCATAGCTGGTTGACTACCTCCGCTCGGGCGTGATCCGCGGCCCAGGCGACATGTGGCGTAATGAGCAAATTTGGGATCTGTGGGTCAAGCAGGGGGTGATCGGCGGGTGGCGGCTCGACACTGAGTACATCCAGTGCCGCACCGGCAATACGTCGTGCCAGTAACGCGGCTTTGAGGGCGACCTCATCAATCAAATCGCCACGCGCACTATTTAACACAATAGCGCTGGGTTTGAGCAGTGCTAAACGCTCGGCATTGAGCATATGTTTGTTGCTGGCGTGCGAAGGGCAGTGCAGTGATAGCACATCCGCCTGCGCTAAGGCTTGATGAAACTCAGTACGGCCAGGCCGAATGTGGTCCGCATTTGGTCGCTCGGCAATACAAATATGCATGCCAAATGCCTTGGCCAGCGCCGCCGTGGCTTGGCCTAGACCACCATAACCAACCACGGTAAAGGTTTTTCCACTGAGCTGCGAAATGGGCAGATCAAGGTAACTAAAATGTGGGCTTCGACTCCAAGCGCCGTGCCGAACCGCCTGATCCAAGGCCTGTATGTTATTGACCAAGTGCAGCAGCATGGCAAAGCAATGCTGCGACAGGGCCGCTTTGGCGTAATCTTGGCAGTTGTATAAGGCGATCCCACGTTTAGCGACCGCCGCCACGTCGATATTATTCACCCCGGTGGCGAGCACAAAAATGGCTTCAAGCGTTGGTAATTGCGCTAACAACTCGGCGTCGATGCGCACTTTATTCACCACCAATAACCGAGCGCTGGCGGCGCGTGATTGGCGCTGTGCGTGGGTGGTGGTGGCATATAGCTGTAAAGGCAGGGCTAGTTCTTGGCTTAACTGATGCAATGAGGTTACATCGGCATCACCTAAGGTTGCGGCATCAAGGACGACCAACATGGTAAGGCTCCTGTCGTAATCGGAGCCTTATGTTACCTTATGCGTTACTGCCACAAGGCATCATTTGAAAAATTTTTCGACGCCGATCGCCGTGTATGGTGGCGTTAACGAGCGCTATGGTGCGGGCGACGCTGTCGCGCCTGCGAAACATAAACATGTAACAGGTTGCCGTCCACGCCGTAGATGCTGGTCGTTGCCATGACCACGGTTTCGGTGGTGGTGGTAAAGGCCGTAATTTCGGTCTGATGCGTGTTGGCGCCTTCAAAACCAAGCAATGCAGGGGTATCGGCAGTTGCGAGTGCTTTATAGGTGTTTCCAATACGCTCATCTGCGGGGAGTTGGATTCTGTAAGTATTGACCGTCATGCCATCCGCCCTTTTTAACTCCACCACGACGTTTGATGCGTCAATGAACATTGACGTGCAGTTTTGGAGGCAAGGCGGCGTGGTGTCTTGAGCAATGTCGTTCGCTGCGAGTGCCGGTAATCCCAGTACAGCGGTGGCCAGCCATAGAGACGATGAGAGCAGTGCCAAATAAGAAAGTTTCATGAGAGACATCCTGTGATGTTGTGGTCCGTTTGTTGATTAACTTTTAGCAAAGTTAATATAAAAAATAAACATAAACATAAAATCTGAAATTTCGCCTTATTTATTTCAAGTCATGTGTTTTTGCTTATTGCTGTCGATCAATACGCTTAGATGGATTCTGTCCAGATGCACATGTACGACGCCTGAATGATCGCCTTTGAACCCTATGATCAACGTGCCCGAAAAATAGCCAACGATGTTCACATGGCATCTAACCATGCATCTAAACATGTGCAAACAGCGAGCGAGGTGGTGGGGAAATAACCGTTTGCCATCACCACGTCATATCAGCGCTGGGCGTCCCATGTTATAAATTGAGCTTGCCAATCGGCAAGAATGGCTTTAACAATAACGTGACGACCTATGCATAGCGGTAGCAGGGATGATGGGCAATAGAATCAGAAATGAACCTAGAATGATGGATGCGATCTTTACCGCGAGGCGATGGTGTGCCGCAGCGAGGTTACGCTTTGTGTGTCTGCTGTGGCTGGCACTTTGCGCCATAGCGCCAGTATCTGCGAAAACAGTGACCGTCGTGTCGGGCGAATGGCCAGGATTAACCCATGCCGATGGATCTGGGCTGCATTTTGAGATATTTCGCCAAGCGATGGCGTTATCGAATATTCACATCAAAACCCGCGTCAGTAATTGGAAACGGGCCAAACATATGTTTGCGCAGCAGCGGGTGCAAGTGTTGCTGGGCGATTACAAAACGGCCAGTGATGATCTGATTTATCCGACATGGCACCTCGATTACGATACTGCCATCGTTTTATATAGTCTAAAGCCGTTGCCGCGACTGAGTGAATTAGCACAACAGCCGGTCGGTTGGGTATTGGGTTATGATTTTGGTGTGTTTCTCCCCGTATCTGTCGTGCCCTACGAAGTGGCGACGGCGGCGGAAGGGTTTTCCTTGTTGCAGCATGGGAGGTTAACGGCGCTTATTAGCTCAGAAAATAATGTGCCGGCGGCGATAGCAGCGAAATTAACCCGTATCACCTTACAATCGGGTAAAGCTATGTATCCGGTGTTTCAAAATTCGTTTGAAGGCCGTTTATTAGCGCGCGCTTATGATGACGGCATGCGGCAATTGTACGAGAGCGGTCGATTAGAGGCACTGTTTAACAATGTCAATAATTATCAACAAGCCAAATTTCCGCCGGAAACGATGCGATAACGGGGAGCTCGTCGTTCACTGTTGTTCATGGGCATTGCACGTGCCTTGATGATGTCGGCGGTGCCTTAAGGCGCTTGCTGCGGAATCACCACCTCTGGCAATGCCAGCGCTGCACTCTCGGTTTTCAGTGGCATCATAGTACTGTTGATAATACTTTCAAGGCGTTGTAGCGGATGCTCAAAAGCCACACTCTCTGGCAGTGGCAATACCAAGCCGGGTAAATCACGCCGCAGCGGGATGCGCCATGGCACAGATTCTAATTCCGTAATCATCGCTTTTGCGGTTAGCTCGGCGTTTGCCTCAGCAGCCGTGCTGGTGTGTGCGCCCCCTTGTTGTGTGTGATGGGGCGATAGTTTTATTTTCCGTTTTGTCGGTGTTGTTTGTTCGCTTGCGATCGTCACATTATTGGCGACTTGCGCCGGTGTTGGCCTTGCGTCTGCGCTATTTAACGCTGCGCTATTTAACGCTGCGCTATTTAACGCTGCGCTATTTAACGCTGCGCTATTTAACGCTGCGCTATTTAACGCTGCGCTATGTGACGCTGTGCTATGTGACGCTGTGCTATGTGACGTATCGTTATGTAACGCACCAGCTTGTGGCACCGTGGCCACATGACTGGGAGTATGGCTGACGGGCGCGTCGAGCGTGAGCAGCGCAGATACAGGCACCAGTCGGATCCCTTCGCGTTTTAACCGTGGCAGGTTACGCTTCAAAAAACGGTAGGTTTCTGGGTATGGATGACCAATGGCAATGGCGCTACCTTGGGTTTTCGCGTGCTGGATCAGCGCGGTAAATTGACGGTTGAGTGCAGCATCACTTTTGTCATTATCAAGAAAAATATCGCGACTGCGATGGGCTAGTTGGTGACGTTGCGCTTGAATGGCGCCTTGGCTTCGGGCCGAGGTCTTGCTGTCGATAAAATACAGTTGATGCTGCGCCAACACTTCCATGGTCCAAGCCATAGGTTCGGCCAAGGTGGTGTAATAACTGCCCATATGATTATTCATGCCTTTAATGCCTGGCACTTGGGCGATGGCTTGCTGTAGCGCTTGTTTCACCTCGGGCTCAGTCATATGACGGCGCAAGGCACCTTTGCCAAGTAAATGGTTATGCGTGGTGGCTTCCATCGGCATATGCAACATCAGCTCTTTGCCATGTTTGGCAGCAAGCTGTGCCATTTCAAGGCCTTGCGGTGTGTAGGGCATGACGGCAAAGGTCAGCGCATAGGGCAGTTTAATGAGCGGCGCGTCGACTTTTTGATAGCCGATATCATCGATGATAATGGCCACCTGCGGTGGCAACGATTGTGCGGTCGCAGCGAAACCGGCAAATAACAGCACCGTTATGAACAGTACGTAAGCAAAAAGCGCAGGGCCTTTATAGAGATTCGTAACGAGGGCAGTAATATTTGACAGCACAGTGGATCTTCAAGGTGATGGCAGTAGCCGAAATTCAAGCATGGCATTATGCCCGAAGTTAGCGATTTCGCAACCAAAGCAGTGGATCCACCGCGCTGCCTTTTTGCCGAACTTCAAAATACAGCCCCGCTTGGCCTTGACCACCGCTTTGGCCAACGTAGGCAATGACGTCGCCGGCTTTAATTTCTTCACCGGCTTGTTTTAACAAACTTTGGTTCTGGCCATACAAGGTCATGATGCCTTGCCCATGATCAACCACCAATACCCAGCCGTAACCACGAAGCCAGTCTGCATAAATCACTTGGCCGGTAGCGACCGCTTTGACGGCCGTCCCTGGTGCCGCGGCAATCACAATACCACTGGTGAGCGATTCACCGCCCTGTTGACTGCCAAACCGCTGTCGCAAAGGCCCCGTCACCGGCCAGGGCAGCTGGCCTGGTTTTTTCATCATTTGCTGCCGGCGCATGGCGGCGGCTTCTTTTAATTTAGCTAAGGTGCTTTTTAGACTTTTGGCGTTGTCTTCTAAATAGGCAATTTGCGCGGCGCGCTCTTTAAGTAGTGTTTTTAACTCCGCGATGGACTGCTGTTGCTGTCGGCGCGCCATCGCCAGCGCTTGCTGGCGCTGTTCGAGTTCAAGCATGGCGTTTTGCTGGGCAGAAGCTTGTTGACTGAGTTCCTCTTCGAGCTGCGTGATCTGACCTTCGGTTTGTTTTAACTGCTGCAGCTGGTCCAGGCGAGCTTTATTGAAATACTGATAATAGGTCAGCGTGCGTTCGAGGGTTAAGGCGTTTTGTTGGTTTAGAAGCAGCTGGGTGTAATCGTGACCGCCGATCTGATACGCCGCTTTTAACTGTGCCGCCAGTAGTTTTTGCTGTTGTTGCCGCTGGTCAAATAATCGCTGTTGCTGTTGTTGCAACGCTTGTTGTTGTGTACTGAGCTCGGCCAGGGCTTGTTGCTGTTGACGCACGGCGGCCAGTGTTTCCGCCAAGGCGGTATCCGCCTTTTTTAGCTGGATTTGCGCACTTTGCAGGGCTTTTTGCTGCGCTTGTTGCTGTTGTTGTTGCTTGGCAATGTCTTGTTCGACTTGTTTGAGTTCTTGCCGCGTACTCGCGGTATCGGTTTGCGCCCACGCGGAGGGATGCCAAAGCACCCCCAGCATGACCACGTGCAATGCACGTAGCCATCGACCAGATTGACGCCGGTTCCGCAACAATGCCAGCACCTTTGCCATTAGTTTAATTTAAACAACGGTTTGCCCGTCATTTCGGGTGGGATGGGCATCGCCATTAAACTGAGGATGGTGGGGGCAATATCACTGAGAATGCCGCCGTCGACCGCGGTGGCGGGGCGACCCACATAAATCAGCGGTACCGGATCACTGGTGTGGGCGGTATGGGCTTGGCCTGACTCCGGATCGAGCATTTGCTCCGCATTGCCATGATCAGCGGTGATAATACATTCACCACCCACCGCAGCTAAGGCCTCAATCACGCGGCCAATGGCATGATCCACCGCTTCCACAGCTTTAATGGCGGCTGATAATACGCCTGTGTGGCCCACCATATCGCCATTGGGGTAGTTACAGATGATCACATCGTAGTCGCCGCTGTGGATGGCCTCGACTAATTTGTCGGTCAGTAACGGCGCGTTCATTTCAGGTTGCAGGTCGTAAGTGGCCACATCGGGCGATGGCACAAGGATCCGTTGTTCACCTGCAAATAACGCCTCACGACCGCCACTGAAGAAAAAGGTGACATGTGCGTATTTTTCGGTTTCTGAAATTCGCAGCTGGGTTTTTTGATGTTTGGCCAGCCATTCTCCAAGCACGTTATCCAGGCTGGTGGTTGGGAAGGCGATGTTACTTTGGATATCGCTGGCATACTCGGTTAAGCTGACAAAGCTGCAAAGTTTCACCTGACGTTTGCGCGCGAAGCCTTGGAAATCGGCTTGGGTAAAGGCATAGCTGAATTGGCGAGCGCGGTCGGCGCGGAAATTCATAAAAATCAGCGCGTCGCCATCGTGCATTTTTATCGGCTGACCGTGGCTATCTAAGACCGCGGAGGCTTTAACAAATTCGTCGTTTTCACCGCGCTCATAGGCCGCGGACAATGCCGTTTGTGCATCCTGATAGTGATAGCTGGCGGCACCATCGACAAGTAAATCATAGGCTTGTTCCACCCGATCCCAGCGTTTGTCGCGATCCATGGCAAAATAGCGACCTGACAGTGAGGCGATTTGCCCTACACCCAGCTTGGCGAAGGTGGCGTCAATTTTGGCCAGTGATGGTGCGGCGCTGCGCGGTGGGGTGTCGCGGCCATCTAAGAAGGCGTGCAGATATATTTTTTTCGCGCCACGTGCGGCGGCAAGTTCGAGCATTGCCACCAGATGATCTTCATGACTATGGACACCACCTGGCGATAACAGTCCCATAACATGCACGGCGTTCCCCGCGGCGACCGCCTGATCAACCGCCTGACATAACACTGGATTTTGTGCGAATTCACCATCAGCAATCGCTTTGGTTACACGGGTAAAATCTTGGTATACCACACGGCCAGAACCTAAATTGACATGGCCGACTTCGGAATTGCCCATCTGCCCATCGGGTAAACCAACATCCAACCCGGACCCCGAGATTAAGCTATGCGGATATTGCTGCCACAATCTATCCATCACTGGGGTATGTGCCAGCGCGATGGCATTGTTCTCTTGGGCTTCACGGTAGCCCCATCCATCCAAAATCAAGAGTACAAATGGTTTTTTCACACGCGACATGACAGCTCCGAAGTAAATCATTGGATGAATAACTTTCAGCATCTTACCGAAAAAAAATCATCACTCCAATCCAAGCTGACTAGTAAATATGCAGTTATTGCCATAGCTTGGGCAAAAAAGCAGCGCTGGTTTGACCTAGGGCTGTTTTTGAAATCGAAAGTCGTTATACTCGAACGATTCCATCCTATGCAGGATTTAGACTGTTATGCAACAAATCATCGAATTCGCCGGAAATCATCCGATTTTAAGTTTGTTATGGGTTGCCTTAGTGCTGGCGTTGATTGTGAGCTGGATCCAATCTTTATTGTCGCCGGTAAAAACCTTAGGCACCAGCGAGCTGACCATGCAAGTGAATCGGCAAGACGCCATGGTGCTGGATATTCGGACCGCGGATGAGTTCCGCAAAGGTCACATCACAGGCGCCCGTAACATTCCGTTAGCTACTTTAAAAGATCAGTTAGCCAGCCTTGATAATGCCAAAGACAAACCCATTATTGTGGTGTGTTTTGCTGGTATGTCGGCGCGCGGCGCCGCGGCAACCTTACGCAAAGCCGGCTTTAGCGCCGTATCGGTCCTTGGCGGTGGCATGAATGCATGGACGTCGGCCAATTTGCCAGTGGTAAAAAAATAACCCAACCCGTGGAGTTGCCATGACGCAGCCTGCAATCACTATTTACACCAAAGTTTATTGTCCGTATTGTGTTCGCGCAAAACAGTTACTCGATCACAAAGGTGTCAGCTACACCGAATATAAGATCGACGAACAGCCAGAATTGCGTGCGCAAATGATTGAACAGGCAAATGGCCGCACCACAGTGCCGCAAATTTTCATCGGCACCTTGCATATTGGTGGTTGTGATGATTTGCATGCGCTTGATGCGCAGGGCAAGTTAGACCCGCTGCTTACTGCATAATTTATAACAACAATTTTAATAAGGAAGCATTATGGCTGACGAACAACTAAATGGCCTGGCCGGTGAGCAACAGGATCTGCAATTTGCTATTCAACGTATTTATGTCAAAGACATTTCGTTTGAAGCGCCACATACCCCTGCCATTTTCCGCAAAGAATGGCGCCCGGAAGTTAAATTAGATTTAGATACTCGCAGTGAAAAACTGGAAGAAAACCTGTTTGAAGTGGTGTTATCACTGACAGTTACAGCGATGTTAGGTGACGAAACTGCGTTTTTGTGTGAAGTGCAACAAGCCGGTATTTTCTCGGTGCCGGCATTGCCAGATCCTCAAATGGCACACATGTTAGCGGCTTTTATTCCTAACATTCTATTCCCATATGCCCGTGAAGCTGTGTCGAATTTAGTCAATCGTGGTACTTTCCCACAACTGAATTTAGCACCGGTAAACTTTGATGCTCTGTTTGCACAATATGTCCAGCAGCGTCAAAGTGACGCCCAGCCACAGTTCACCAATTAAGGCTGGTTGAGCGCATGAAAGCGGCGATTACCGTATTGGGTGCAGGCTCCTATGGCACCGCGTTGGCGATTGGGCTTGCCCGCAATGGCCATCAAACTTTGTTATGGGGGCGTAACCAAGACGATATCGCGGCGATGGCACACGACCGTGTGAATCATCGGTATCTACCAGATATTCCGTTACCGCCAACCTTGACGGTAACGGCAGATTTAGCTGATGCTGTGACTGCAAGCCAAACGATTTTGGTGGTGGTGCCTAGTCATGCGTTCGCCGATACGCTGCGTGCTATCAAACCGTTATTATTGCCGAACGCGCGTGTTGCCTGGGCAACCAAAGGTCTAGAACCTGAAACGGGCCGTTTGCTGCAGGATGTTGCCCGCGAAATTTTAGGTGAGCAAGTTGCGCTTGCGGTGTTATCCGGCCCTACCTTTGCGAAAGAGCTGGCCAAAGGCCTGCCCACCGCTATTTCACTGTCGTCGACCGATGCCGAGTTTATCAACGTCTTGTCTGACTTGCTGCATTGTGGTCGTACATTCCGCGTCTATACCAACCCTGACTTTGTTGGCGTGCAGCTCGGCGGAGCCGTCAAAAATGTGATTGCCATTGGTGCTGGCATGGCAGATGGGATTGGCTTTGGCGCCAACGCCCGTACCGCCTTGATCACGCGTGGTTTAACCGAAATGTGTCGGTTGGGCTGTGCCTTGGGCGCGAAAAAAGAAACTTTTATGGGCATGGCCGGTTTGGGTGATTTGGTATTAACCTGCACCGATAATCAGTCGCGTAATCGTCGTTTTGGTTTGCTACTGGGGCAGGGTAAATCGGTCGATGATGCCATGCAAAGTATTGGTCAAGTGGTGGAAGGCTATCGCAATGCCAAGGAAGTCTTCAATTTAGCCTCCCGCGTGGGGGTGGAAATGCCAATCACTGAGCAAATTTTCCAAGTGTTATATCAAGGCAAAGATCCCAAAACGGCCGCTATCGATCTATTAAGTCGGGAAAAACGCGACGAATAAACCGCTGTTCGTCGCTATCCGTTATTCTGGCTAAGGCCGTTGCGACAATGCAGAGCAGTCGTCGCGGACATAAAGTCTATGATGTTTTTATCACGACTCGCCAGTGGCCAACTAGCCTGTTAAACGTTGCGGCTGTTGCTGTTCTTGCCGTAACCATTCCACCACGCCATCTTCGTCCAGCCATGCTGAAAAGTAACGACCACTTCCCAGCTGAGCCCCCATCACGTGTAACAGATAGGCCGTCATTTCATTGGGGACTGCAGTGACATCGACATCTAAACGCAAATAACTGGCCATCCGGATCAGGCTGGCATTGAGATGGCGAATGCGCTCGGAGTATTCAAGTTGTTCACTAAAACGAGCGGCAAAACGCACTCGACGAAATACTGGCCATTGTAATAGCTCTAATTGACCCGCATGTTCGGCAAATTCATCAAGTACGATACAGTGGCCCGCATCCGATAAATGCTGCAATGCAGACTGTAAGCGAGCGCTGGCATTATCACGAACCAGCCGTGACATGGCCGTCGCTATGGTTGATAACGGTACTGAACTGTCCGGCACAACATCCATTGATGGTAATTGCGATAACGCAAACATAGGCTGAGTTTGCATGGTGGCCAGTAAATCGTCCTCACGCCAACACCAATGCCAATCCAACGGCTTGGTCTCATATTCTGCCAGCACAGTCATAAGGTAAGGCACAAAATCATGGGTTAATAATTGGCCTGCAGACCATTGCCACGCGAGAATAGGCACGGGTAAATGTTGCTGCTGCCATTGCAATTGTTGCTGACAAAACTGTTCAAAGGCTCGACGCTCTATGTGCAGCCACCAGGTTGAGCAACGGATAAACTGGCATAAATGGGCATAATCGGGGGCATGCAGCGGCGATACCGCTGCGTGAATGGACGTGTCGAATAGGGTTTCAGCCGTGACATCACGGGCGTTTTTGGCATGCTCATCTAGGGCATTCGGCACTGATGCGGTTGCGATGCCGTCGCTGTGGTGCATCATACTCGCCTGCATCCCCATCTGTTCTGGCAGTAGCTGTTGTAAGATGGTCATGGCGATGCGAAGCCGTGGCGAATTCGACACATCCAGCCGTGGCCACTGCCAGCGGCTATGAAAGCGCTGCACCAAGCCTCGCTCGAGGTGATAACATTTTTGATATTCCAACAAGACAGGCTGCTGCTGAACACGCTGTAACAACGCTTGCAGCACCTTGAAATGCGCTTGCCAAGTCACGTGAGACGGCTCGGCGGGAGGGAAATGATGGAGATCGTGACATGGCGATACGTTGGTTAGTCGGGCGATCCATTCCTGCGCCCATGCACTAGGCTCGCCCTCAGTCGCCACTGCAATCCATGAATATGGTCCATCGTTGGTGGCCGATGGTTCAAGTGGGTTTGACTTGGCTGCAAGATAATGGCGGATATGTTCGGCGAACCGCTGGTACATAGGGTGAAAACTCGCTGCCGCTATGGGGGCGCCGTGCTGTGTGCTCTGATCCAGCGCAGCCAGCAAACATGGACGCCGGAGGCTTTCTAACATGATAGCCAATGGCAACAATGGCAATTCAGGGCCTTGACGACTAAGTTTTAGCAAACTAAACGTGGGCATGCTGACGTCGTGCGGCATCAGGATAGGTGGTTCTTCAAGGCTAAGCTGGCTATCGCTAAATCCCCGCCAACCGCTAAGCCAAGGTGTGAGATCGGGCTGTAAGTCGCCATCGGTATGGATAAAAATCAGTAAAGATGAAGGTGGGCTGTTCGCTAAATTCGGCGTCAATAACTCACGATGCAGTGCCTGTGGAGTGGTTACTCCGATAGCTGGCGCCTCCACCGCTAAGGTCGGGTTGGTACTGTCGAGGAGCTGGTGGGGGACTGCGCCCGTAGACGACGCATGCATGTCTTCGGGGAGTAACTGACATAATAGCGGCGCGGTATGATCCCCAGGATGAGCGCGTAATTGCGTGACTTTTAAAGCGTGGCAGGCCATGGTGTTGTCGTTGTGTTTTAGATAAACCAACCCTTGCCATTGTACATCGCCAAGCCCAAGACGTTGCAGATGAGACCAAAATGGCTGCAAACCTTCCGCATCATAATACAGCGATATAGCGGCCCCTTGTTGCCACGGATAATGCGCGGTTAAGGCCGGATTACCATGCTGGACAATGCCGTTATGATCGGCAATCCAATAGGGGGTGGTTTGACTTTGAATAAATCGCACCAGTAAGGATGGTAGACGATGGTGCTGTTGGCGAAAACTAAAGACCAGTAACACCATCAATAACATGGCCGCGTTGGCCAGTAATAATGGCAATAGTGCGGAATTCATCATCTGCTCAAAGGTGGTGATACTCGCGGGTGGCACTAGTGTGCTGGCGTTCGTTTGTGCGAAAACCGGAACAAGCATGCTACAGCCCCACATGACAGCCCCGATGCCCTGCCAAAAACCACGCAGAAAAACACGCAGAAAAACACGTGGCACGCTGTTGCTTTGTTGCATTGACGAGGAGGGCATGACCGCAGTTTGTGCTGTTTGTTGCCTGAACAGGTTGGCTGCTGTGTTGCCTTTCATGCGGCGGTTGGTTAGGCATGCAGTGAATGGCAAACGGCTATTGATGTTTGGTGGGGCTCGCAAGTCCGAAGGCTCTCTGGTGAGACCAAGTCTACATTGAGATGAGCAGTGCCAAAGCGAGAGCAGCGATCGAGTTTTACGGTGGCGTACCAGCATCCATTCACTCCTTGTTTAGCGGTGGTGACGACAATCAGTATTTATCTGGTCCAGTGTTGTTATCCAGATGGTCGTCAAGCGTCACTCCTAACTATGCGACGTTAAGCACATGACTGCTTCAGAATAGCTGGCATCGTTTGAATTGCCAGCCAAGCACCTTATAACTCGACGGTTTTAGCCTGAAGGTAAGCCCCATGTCGCAGAGGGGGTAGGTCATGAGTTGCCAGCGGTGTGTTGTCGACAAGGTTGCTGACGTTTTTGACGGCGATGGCCATGCGCAATGTCACCTCACTGCGCGACATGACAACGCAATGCTTTTGCCGCGAGGAAAAACGCTTTGCTATAATCGGCGTTTTTGCATTGGGGTTACTATGTTTCATATTGCGTTGTTTGAACCTAAAATTGCTCCAAATTGTGGCAATATCATTCGTTTAGCGGCTAATAATGGTTGTCACTTACATTTGATTGAGCCGTTAGGTTTTGATTTAGAAGAAAAAAAACTAAGACGTGCTGGCCTTGATTATCATGAATTGGCCAATGTTACGCGCCACGCCAACTATGCCGCGTTTGCCGAGGCCATGGCGGGTAAACGTATTTTGGCCTGTACTACCAAAGGTAGCCGGCCTTATACCGAGATCCAGTATCAGGCGGATGACGTGTTACTGTTTGGTTCAGAAACCAGCGGCCTGCCGGATGAGGTGCGCAATAATATCATTGCCGAGCATCGTATCCGTATTCCCATGCAAGCCGATGCGCGCAGTTTAAATTTGGCCAATTCGGTGGCGATTATCAGCTATGAAGCATGGCGGCAACAGGGCTTTGCCGGCGGAAAGTAATCGCCTAGTGTGCCGTCAATCAGGTTTTTGGTAAGCACCGTTATGTGAGCTCCGTGGTTTGAGCTGCGTGGTTTGAGTGCAGTGACCTGATACGGTGCCGTCAGCACCCGTTAGCTTTTGCGTGCTAATTGGCTTAAAAACTGATTGATATAGCCAAAAGCTTGTCCCCGGATTGGATCGGTTTCAAACAGTATTTCATGCCGCGCTCCATGGATTTGCCATGCGGCGTGTGTCGACGCCGGCTCATTTTGTAAAGCGTGCTTGGCTGAGCGGCCATCCATCCAGCGTTGCCACAGGCTCCACTGGGCTTGATTATCGACCACCGTATCATGTTCCGCCTGCAAAAAAAGCATAGGGAGAGCCGGCGCTGCACTCTGCCTTAGCTGCCGGCATGCTCCCAACGCCGCCGCCAGCCAATGCCAACTGACGCCGCCAAGTTGGTACTTAGGGTGTTGCTGATATAACTCGCGAAACAGACGATATCGAACTGCGCTGTGTGTCAGATGATTGCTGTCAAAGCCGATGGCTTGATAGGGGCTTTGACCGGGAACATAGCGCGGAGCGCCTTGCCATTGATTCACTTTGCGCATCACACCGGCGATAATGGCGGCGATGCGTGCTGGCAAAGGAGAGGTGACAATCCCCCACATAGGTGCACAAAAAATCGCGGCCGCATCTTTGTACAGTGTGCTGTGCTGTGGAAAGTTCTGTGTAAATTGCTGTGTCATCGTCGGCGATTGTAAATAACGGCTTAAAACAGCGCCACCCATCGAGTGAGCCATAAATAGCAGCGGCCCTTTCGCATGCAGCGTCACCAGCTGCTGCATCACGAGTGCTAGATCCTGTACATAATCATCAAAATCTGCGACATAACCCAGCATCGGATCTGTGGTTAAACGAGCCGCATCACCTTGCCCTCGATGCTCAATGGCAAATACCTGATAGCCGCTTTGGCAAAGATCATAGATAAGCTCTTGATATTTATGTGCAGCCTCGATTCGTCCAGGGATCAGCACCAGACTTGCCTTGGCGGTGGCAGGCAGCCAATAACGCGCACGGATCTGCACCCCGTCAAGCGCCACACTCTGCCAGAGCAGCCCTTGGGCAAAATGCTGTTGCAGCAATGTCTGCGAGGATAACAAACTGGCTTCCGTGGCTTGCGCTTGCCATAGGGGAAAGTGCCGCGAAAGCGGTTCTGCATCCTTGGATGAAAAGGCAAGTGAAGCCTGTGTTGTGGCCACATGGCGCATAAATCTATCTCTGACAATGGGGCAGACGCGGATCTGTTTGTTATAGCGTTTAATCGCCGCGTCAGCCACTGTTATTATGTTGTGTACCCGTTACATCGGTGCTTCGGGTTGCGTGATCACCTCGAGCGGAAAACGGATACGCACACAAAAACCGTGCGAAGCAGCGGCGGCTACAGAGCGAGATTCATGGTGTACGGGTCCAGTCTGATCAACGGCAGCCGCATGTTCCAGCATAGCCTCGATCTGCCCCCCTTGTTGGCGGATCGCTTGTGCGGCAATGGCAAGTCCAAGTCCCGTTCCACCCGTTTGTTGATTTCGACTATCAGAGACACGATAAAATGGTGTGAAAATAGCGCCCAGCGCCTGCTCTGGAACCCCAAGACCTGCATCGATGATGCGGATATCACAAAATTGCGTGTTGAGTGCAAGCTCGACCCGGATCGTGCTTTGTGTCGGCCCGTACTTGATGGCATTGCGCAGCACATTTTCGATGGCTCGGCTGAGTAAGCGGCTATCTAGCCACACATCATATTGCCATGGTTGGCTAAGACCAAAGCACTGTAAGTGGATTTGCATTTGTTTGGCATCGGCATCCAGCCGATTCAATTCAATCAATGTATCGAGTAAATGCACCAGATCAAATTGTTCTCTCTGCTGTGGGTATTGCCCTGCATCGAGCCGACTGTAGGTCAGTAACTCCTCGAGCAATGCATCAATCCGGTCCAGCTCGTGCTGTAGCCGAGGCAGTTGCTCCCCTTTGGCTTGCCGCAGCTCAAGGCCAATCGCAAGCTGGGCACGGGTCAGCGGTGAGCGCAGTTCATGCGACACATCACGTAATAAACGCTGCTGATTTTCTAGTAAGGAGCTAATTTGTGTCGCCATGATGTTAAACGACTGTGCCAGCTGGCCAATTTCATCTTGGCGCTGATCGGCATCTTGTACGCGCCGGCTAAGATCGCCTGCCGCGAAGGCTAAATTGTGCTGTAGCAAGCTTCGCAGCGGGCGGGTTATGGTCAATGCTAATGCGATACTGGCAACCGCACTGACCAAGAGTAAAAGCGCCGGTAAAACCCATGCTGGTAATTCAGCCAGCACAAACCCAGGTTCGCCACTGCGCTTACGTACTTGATACACGGCGAGGGTTCGATCGGGGTATTGCAAAAAAAATGGCCCAGCTAAGGCGATATCGCGCTGTAAAATCAGTCGAGGTCGCCGCAGCTGCGACAACTCCATTAACCATTGCTGGTCAAAGCCACGGGGTAATTGCTCAGGATTTAACACCGCTTGGCTATCGGCATCCAAAATGAGCCATTGATTATGGCGTGATGTTGGCAGTCTGACTTGTGCGGCTTGGCTGGAATCCAAGCGTTGCAGTGGCCGCAATTGGCGTTCGAGTTGCTCCGCAATCGATGGATGTAACCGTCTGATTTCCGGAGTGTTACTCAGTGTTTTGGCTAACAACCAGGCGCAAAGTACGGCTAAGATAAGGACAGCCCAAAACCAGCCGAACAATCGAATAGCCAAATAGCGCATCGGGTTTAAACGTGGCAACAGCTGGCGTAACGTTAATCTGCGCATAATAAATATCCACTGCCGCGTAGGGTTTGCAGCAGCTGTGCCACATCCGCGCTTGGACTGGCGTGCTGGAGTTTTTTCCGAATGTTGCTGATATGCATATCCAAGCTGCGATCAAAGGGTTGCAGCGCCCGTCCTAGCACCACTTTGCTGAGCGTTTCCTTGCTGACAATCTCACCACCATGTTTGATCAAAAGCTCTAGAATTTGAAATTCGGTCGCCGTGAGGCTGACGAGCTGTTGATAAAAATGCACTTGCCGATTGCTGCGATTGAGCTGCAGCGCTTGCCATTCTAAGATCGTGCTTTCAGCCGTTGTTTCGGGTTGTTTCGCCAATTCAACCCGCCGTAAAATAGCTTTCACTCGGGCGGTTAATTCACGTGGATTAAAAGGTTTCGCCAAATAATCATCCGCCCCGAGCTCAAGCCCCAGAATGCGATCGATATCGTCACCCCGCGCGGTGAGCATCAATACAGGGCAATAATGCTGTTGTTGCCGTAATTGTCTTAACACGGCAAACCCATCGATGCCTGGCAGCATGACGTCGAGTAGTATCAAGGCGTACGATTGTTGTGTGGCGAGCTTTAGGCCTTGTAGGCCATCCGCGGCCCAATCCATGCTGTAACCATCCAATTGTAAATATTGGTGGACCAGTTCACTGAGTTCACTGTCATCATCAATCAATAAAATGCGGCCATTGTGCACTGACAACTCCTTGCGTTATGGCGATATAGACTGCAGTGTAAAGGCCTGAGCGCCGCGCTCAAGGCTCTTTACTCAACCTTTACGCTGGCTTGGCGTTGCTTTGCATTGCATCGGTTAGTCTTGTTTTACCGATGGCGGCGATAGTCGTCGCCCAACAGCAGGAGTGTGACAAATGCAAACAACACCGAGCAAGCGTTTTTCAGTATCGCGTGATGTCAGTTTAAAAACGTACTTAACACCCTACGTAAAACCCTACATACAACTAAGTGCGATGATCTGCATCGGGCTGCTCTGCTTGAGTACGGCCAAGGCCGCACCGAGCAATGTAAGCTCAAACGAGGTCGTCGTAAGCGCGGAGACATCAGATCATCCAGGCAAACGACATGACCGGCATCACCGTTCAGGTGGGCGTGGCGATACGATGATGTGGTCAGGGATGTCGCTCAAGGGGTTGGATTTAACCGATAGTCAGCGCACGGAAATTCGCAAGTTGATGGCCAGCATCAAGCCCAAAGAGGACGATAAAGCGGCGATGTTGGCACAGAAAAAAGCCATCGACGATTTACTGGCGCAGCCGCAATTTGATGCCACTGCCGCACGGCAATTATTGGAGCAACAGCAGCAGCAACGTTTAGAGCTGCAATTAAAGGCGCTGCAGGTGCAGCATCAAATCCGAGCGCTATTGACCGATGAGCAGCGTGCCAAATTGGCAGAGCGGCAAGATAAACGCCGGCAAAAACGGGCTGAACAACAAGCCGAGAAGCGTGCTGATAAACCATCAGACAACATTTAACGGTGAGCGTGCTGTGCTGGGCCAGAGGCGCTTTGCCTCGGCCCAGCGCATTCAGCGGTTAAGAGGAAAACAGCCGCGGACATCCGAAACATCGGGCGGCGACTGTAGCGGCCGGATGCAGTAACTCTGCCAGCGGAACGCCACACCTATCTGCGCAAGGCTCCATCAAGGCTCCATCCAACCTAATAACTATCCTCCGGTTCTAACCCCAGCTCTTTGAGTTTGCGTGTCAGCGTATTGCGGCCCCAACCGAGTTTTTTTGCTGCATCTTGTTTATGGCCATGGGTGTGCCGTAGCGCTTGTTGCAGCACAATGCGCTCAAATTCGGCGCCGGCGCTATCGAGTAAGTTTTCTGCCCCTTGCTGCAGTTGTTGCGAGGTCCAAAGCGCCAATGCCTCTTGCCAGCTGGTGGTGAGCGTTGTGGCTGGGCTGAGGCTTTGCGCTTTGGGTTGTTGCAGCAGCTCGGGTGGCAAATCACTACTCAAAATTTGTTTGCCACTGGCCATCACTGTGAGCCAGCGGCAGGTGTTTTCCAATTGTCGGACGTTGCCCGGCCAGTCTAATTGAGTGAGCACGCGTTCTGCATCGGCAGAGAGTAGTTTGGCGTCGACATTGAGCTCTTGCGCAGCCAATTGTAAAAAGTGCGCGGCTAATTTTGGGATATCTTGCCGGCGGTCTTTGAGCGCAGGAATATGGATCCGAATCACATTCAAGCGGTGAAATAAATCTTCACGAAATTTACCGTCTGCCACCAACTGCTCAAGATCTTGGTGAGTGGCGGCAATGATCCGCACGTCCACATTGACGCTTTGATGGCCACCTACCCGATAAAACTGTCCATCGGCCAACACCCGCAATAAGCGGGTTTGCACATCCAATGGCATATCGCCAATTTCATCTAAGAACAGTGTACCGCCATCGGCTTGCTCAAAACGGCCTTTGCGTAGCGTCGCTGCGCCAGTGAAGGCGCCTTTTTCATGACCAAAGAGTTCGGATTCAATCAAATCTTTTGGGATGGCCGCCATATTCAGGGCAATAAAAGGCGCCGGAGCGCGAGGGCTATGCTTGTGCAGCGCTTGGGCTACCAATTCTTTGCCGGTGCCCGATTGGCCATTGATGAGGACACTGATACTGGATCGCGATAAGCGGCCGATGGCGCGAAATACTTCTTGCATCGCTGGCGCTTCGCCGATGATTTCCGTCAGTGGGCTGGCATGGGGCGCCGTTGTTTTGGGTTTTTTCGCTTGGGCATGGTCAAGGGCTCGGCTAATCAGCGCCACAGCCTCGTTCATATCAAAAGGTTTGGGTAGATACTCGAACGCCCCTTGCTTGAATGCGCTGACGGCACTGTCGAGATCCGAATGCGCTGTCATAATGATGACCGGCAGATCAGGTGCCAATAACTGCAATTTATTGAGTAATGCCATACCATCGGTACCTGGCATACGAATGTCCGAGACGACCACCGCCGGCTTATCATATTCCAACCGCTGTAACATTAAGTCGGCGGATGCATAACTCTCGCAGACAATACCGGCGCGGCTGAGGGCTTTTTCTAACACCCAGCGGATTGAGTTATCGTCATCTATGATCCAAACATCGTTATGCATAAACAAAACTCCTGTGCTGCGCCTGTACCATCCGCTTATGAAGCGGTGTGATGTTCAAGGTTCGGACTAATCGGTAAGTAAATGGTAAATTCGGTATGTCCCGGCCAACTGGCGCAATCAATCCAGCCGTGGTGTTGATGCACCAGCGTTTGCGCAATCGATAACCCAAGCCCGGTCCCGCCAGGTTTGCCGCTGACCATGGGATAAAACAGGGTGTCTTTTAATTGGGCGGGAATGCCAGGGCCATCATCAATCACTTTTAAGGTGGCGACTAATTTGTGACGCTGTCCATGAATGGTGTGCTGGTGCAAAATGCGGCTTTGAATGGTGATGCTTCCGCCCTGCGGCATGGCTTGTTGAGCATTTCGGACAATATTCAGCAGCGCTTGTTCGATCAGTTCTGCATCAAACGGAAAATCCGGGATACTCGGATCATAGTCGCGGATCAATCGACAGCCGGCGGCATTGTCCATCCGAGCGAGTTGCAGCACTTGCTCTGCCACTTGGTGCAAATTCGCCTGCTGCATGTGAGGGGGGCGGTAGGGGCCCAATAAGCGGTCAACCAAGTTTCTCAGTCGATCGGCCTGTGCAATGATGAGTTGGGTATATTCTTTTTGCTCGTCGTTGAGCGTTTCTTCCAGCAGCTGCGCAGCACCACGCAAGCCCCCCAGCGGATTTTTGATTTCATGCGCGAGGCCGCGGATCAATTCGCGTGCGGCTAAATGTTGATGTTGCTGCAAGCTTTCCATGCTGATTTTTCGTTGTTGGTCAACTTTGCGCAGCTCTAACAGTATGCGTGGTGGATCGCTCTCGAGGGGGCTCGCGGTGATGTCTAGCAGCAGGTGGCGGCCATCAATCATCACGACCGGCACATCGCTCATGGCAAAACCTTGGTTTTGTTCCAGCACTTGCGTTAAAAGGTGAGATTTTATATCGCTGTAATGAAACAGTTGCGGGAAGCGCTGGCCTTCAATGCGACTCTCGCCAAGGCCAAATAGGGCACAACATGCGGTATTAAAATGCGCGATAGACAAATCCACATCGAGCAACATAATGGCGGTGGTGAGCTGGTCGGCAAAATCAAACGAGACAGCCGTTGGAAAAGTGTTCGCAGTCATTATGATGGTCCTTTGCACTTATTTGGTGCAGATTGACCATCATTTTAGCGTATTGAAGCTAATAGCGCAGTCAACCTGCACTATTTTGGTGAATTTAGCGTCGCCCGGTGCAGATAAAAGGTAACTGTCTGACTCTGTGCAATAACCTTGCCGGTTTTGGTAATAAGTTCCATCATGACTTTGTGCTCGCCACGCTCGACATCATGCAAAATAAAATTTGCATTGCTGCTAGGGCCCGCCGCCAGTTTGCCATCAAGGTAAATTTGCACTTGTAGACCTTGCGCAAACAAGGGTTTGATTTGACCCGATACATAGACGGTACCGCTATTTTCGCGCACGGTACCTTGCTCTTCTGGGCGTGTGAGTACCACTTCAAATTTAGCATTGGCATCGAGCGACACCGGTATGGCATTGGCATTGGTGTCCGTGACCATGCCGGTGACTTTACTATTATCGGTTTCGGTGGATAGCATACGATTGGTGCTGTCGCGCACATTAATTTCTTTTGCACCAGGCGATGGAGTATCTGAATAGACAATGTTGTTGTTCTTATCATAGGTAATAAAAACTTTCCGGCTGCCCGTGTCCGCGTGTAAGCAGCAGCTCCAAAGTATTAACAGCATCCCGCCGAGTTTCTTCATAGTGTACCTATAAAACATCATCTTTATATTTACAATTAAAGCTAATGTATCGCGCTTTTGCCTGCTTTGCCAGAAAAAAAGCCCGCAAGAGCGGGCTTTTTCGTTATTTTTGCAACAAAATCCACGTGCGTAGCACAGCGGTTTGCTGGCATGGCTGCGCCAGAATTTCTAAACCTGTGTCTTGCTTACACGCTGTAGTACAGGTCAAATTCCAGTGGATGAACCGCCATGGATACTTTGCGTGCTTCAGCGCGTTTAATGGCGATGTAGGCATCGATCATCTCATCTGACATGACGCCACCTTTGGTGAACACGGCACGAGATTTATCTAAGTTGTCAAGGGCCTCATCCAATGAACCACACACTTGTGGGATCAGTGCTTCTTCTTCTGGTGGCAGATCGTATAGATCTTTATCCATCGCTTCGCCTGGATGGATTTTGTTTTGAATACCATCTAAACCAGCCATTAACTGCGCTACAAATGCCAAATATGGGTTGGCTGCCGGATCTGGGAAACGTACTTCGATACGACGCGCTTTGGCACTTGGCACCAATGGGATACGAATTGACGCTGAGCGGTTACGCGCTGAGTACGCCAACATGACGGGCGCTTCGAAGTGTGGCACTAAACGCTTGTAGGAGTTGGTTGATGGGTTGGTGAACGCATTGATGGCTTTGGCGTGTTTGATGATACCACCAATGTAATACAGCGCAGTTTCAGACAAACCTGCGTATTTGTCACCCGCGAATAAGTTCACGCCATCTTTTGCCAATGACTGGTGGCAGTGCATACCTGAACCGTTGTCACCTACGATTGGTTTTGGCATGAAGGTGACGGTTTTACCGTACATATGCGCCACGTTGTGGATGGCATATTTCAGTTCTTGTACTTCATCCGCCTTGATGGTTAAGGTATTGAAACGTGTTGCAATTTCGTTTTGACCAGCGGTTGCCACTTCATGGTGGTGCGCTTCAACGATTTGGCCCATTTCTTCAATTACCATACACATAGCGCTACGGATGTCGTGGTGTGCATCAACTGGTGGTACTGGGAAGTAACCGCCTTTCACGCCTGGACGGTGACCTTTGTTACCATCTTCGTAGTCCGCGTCTGAATTCCAAGCCGCTTCGCTTGAATTCAGTTTAAAGAATGAACCAGACATATCGGTTTTAAAACGGACGTCGTCAAACATGAACCATTCAGGCTCAGGTCCAAACAATACGGTATCCGCGATACCGGTTGATTTTAAATAAGCTTCCGCGCGTTTTGCGATAGAACGTGGGCAACGCTCATAACCTTGCATGGTGCTTGGTTCGATCACGTCACAGCGAATGATCACCGTGGTTTCTTCGAAGAATGGATCTAATTTCATGGTTGATGCTTCTGGCATCAAAATCATGTCTGAGTCGTTGATACCTTTCCAACCGGCAATCGATGAGCCATCAAACATCTTGCCATCTTCGAAGAAATCTTCGTTGATTTGACTGGCAGGAATAGTGACGTGTTGCTCTTTACCTTTCGTGTCGGTGAAGCGTAAGTCAACAAATTTAACATCGTTTTCTTTCATAAAACTCAGAACATTAGCAGCAGACATGCTTTCCTCCGGATGAACCCTGTGATGTCGAAACTTCATTTAACGTCAATTACACACCTAGGTCTAGTACCTTGGCGTTGCGGTTGCCCGCTCGATGCGCGGTTTAATGCTAAACCCATGCCATCTATTTAAATTATTGATTTTGTTTGCTTTTGTAATTTTGTTAATTTTCCTGTTGCTGGGTTTGCACTGTAATGGTGCGGTCATGCATTATTTTGGTGCTGTTTAATGCTGCCTGTCGCATTTTAGTGCATGCACGAAAAAGTCGCGAATGTTGCTACCTGATACGCAGGTCACTTGGTGTCGTGCCAATGATGCCAACCCGACCGGCATATAACTACGGTTCTGGTCGCAGTGCATCTTGGTATAGCGGTAGCGCTTAGTGCTCTTGGGCAACCAGCATAGCGAGCTTTAACCCGTTGTGATGTTGTTTTAAGAGCGAATCGGCAAATTTCATCGGATTGTCATCTGCGCTTGGCGAAATGAGGTTGTGGGCTTACTTTGCATCGTGTTTGCAGATAAATTTCCCACAATCCCCTAAAGCAGGGTAAAATGGAAGCAGTACGAAACGCTAACCGTTACATTCGTCTTAGAACGCAAACAGATTTCTAATTCACCATTGCAGAGCAATCAATAAATGTCACACGATATCAGTAAGTTACGCAATATTGCTATTATTGCGCACGTTGACCACGGCAAAACGACCTTGGTAGATAAGCTATTACAACAATCAGGCACCTTTGACAGCCGCACCAAAATGCAAGAGCGCGTCATGGATTCAAACGACCAGGAAAAAGAGCGTGGTATCACCATCCTGGCGAAAAACACCTCTGTACGTTGGAATGGCTACCATATCAATATCCTTGATACGCCAGGTCACGCTGATTTCGGTGGTGAAGTAGAGCGCGTTCTGTCCATGGCCGACTCGGTACTGTTGTTGGTGGATGCTGTTGAAGGTCCGATGCCACAAACGCGTTTCGTGACGCAAAAAGCATTTGCCCATGGTTTAAAACCTATCGTGGTTGTGAATAAAGTTGACCGTGACGGTGCTCGTCCAGATTGGGCAATTGACCAAGTATTCGACCTGTTCGATAACTTAGGTGCCACCGACGAACAATTAGATTTCCCAATCGTGTATGCATCTGGCTTAAATGGCTGGGCAAGCCACGAACTCGAAGTTCGCAAAGATGACATGAATGACTTGTTCGAAGCCATTGTGAAACATGTGGCACCACCACAAGTTGATGTGGAAGGTGAAACCCAACTGCAAGTGTCACAATTGGATTATTCAAGCTACTTAGGTATCATCGGTATTGGCCGTATCAAACGCGGCAGTTTAAAACCAAACCAACAAGTGGTTGTGGTTGGTGCTGATGGCAAAGAACGTAAAGCGAAAGTCGGTCAAGTATTTGGTTACTTAGGTTTAGAGCGTTTTGAAACCCCAGAAGCGACAGCCGGTGATATCGTTGCCTTTACGGGCCTTGGCGATCTGAAAATATCTGACACTGTGTGTTCACCAACTGCCGTTGAAGCCTTACCACCACTGAGCGTGGATGAGCCAACGGTCACCATGACATTCCAAGTGAATACGTCTCCATTTGCTGGCCAAGACGGCAAATACGTGACCTCTCGTCAAATTCTTGAACGTTTAACGCACGAGCTGAAGCACAACGTGGCACTGCGTGTGGAAGAGACCGATGATCCGGATAAATTCCGCGTGTCAGGCCGTGGTGAGCTGCACTTGGGGGTATTGATTGAAAACATGCGCCGCGAAGGTTTTGAATTAGCGGTATCACGTCCAGAAGTTATCATGAAAATGGTCGATGGCGTGAAAATGGAACCCTACGAAACGGTCACCATCGACGTGGAAGAACAGCACCAAGGTTCGGTGATGGAGAAAATGGGTGAGCGTAAGGCTGATATGACCAACATGCTACCTGATGGCAAAGGTCGTGTCCGTTTAGACTTCATCATGCCAAGCCGTGGTTTGATCGGTTTCCGTAGTGAATTCATGACCATCACCTCAGGTACTGGTCTGATGTATAACTCATTTGATCATTACGGTGAATACAAAGGCGGCAACATCGGTCAGCGTATCAATGGCGTGTTGATTTCAAACGCCCAAGGTAAAGCATTAGCCTATGCCTTGTTCAGCTTGCAAGAGCGGGGTCGTCTGTTCGCCAGCCACGGTGATGAAGTGTACGAAGGTCAGTTAATTGGTATTCATAGCCGTAGCAACGATTTAACGGTGAACTGCTTAAAAGGTAAGCAATTAACCAACATTCGTGCGGCTGGTACCGATGAAGCGTTAACCTTGACGCCTCCGATCAAATTCACCTTAGAGCGTGCACTGGAATTTATCGATGACGACGAGCTGGTTGAAGTGACACCACACTTTATCCGTCTGCGGAAAAAACTGTTAACTGAGAACGAGCGTAAACGCGCTGGTCGCAGTGCTTAATCGTTAGGTTCCGTGGATAAAAAAGGGTTGCTCTGGCAACCCTTTTTACATTTGACGTCATAGGTTTGTGCGTAAAATTCCGTTATGCTCTGCCCACCTTCAGGTAGGGAGAGGCGCATGACGTCCAAACAACAGTTTTACCGTCATAAACGGGTGTTGGTGGTGGATGACTCGGATCAGATCCGAAGTTATCTTCGCAGCATGCTGCAACTGATTGGTTTTGATGATATTAGCTTGGCACGCGATGCCGATGTTGCTTTATCCCATTGCCGTAAAAGCCGCTTTGATTTTATTTTATGTGATTATCAATTAGGCCATGGTCGTGATGGTTACCAACTTTTTGAACTGTTGCGTGCCGAGCATTTGATCAGTGCCGGCGGCTGTTTTCTTGTGATCTCCGCCGAACGTCAGCGGCACGCTGTGTATGGCATGATTGAGTTCCAGCCTGATGATTATTTGTTAAAGCCCTTTAGTTACGCCGAGTTAGAGCGTCGTATTGCGCGCGCGTTTCATATTAAACAAGTGCTGAAACCCGCGTATGCGGCCATTATGGCGCACGATTATGCCGCGGCCTTGCTCGCCTGTGACGAAGCTATTGTGCACAAACCCAAATACAGTTTGCATGTGGTTCGTCTTAAAGCTGAGTTATTGATCCGAACCGGTGACTATATCCAAGCGGAGCAGTGGTACGAAACCGCACTGGCACAGCGTGATTTTGCGTGGGCACGGTTAGGCTTAGCGGTCTGTTATGGCTATCAAGACCGTTATGCGGAAGCTCAGGCACTTTTAGAAGAACTTGGCCAACTTCATGAAACCAGAATTGAAGCCTTGGATTGGCTTGGCCGACTGCATATGCGGCTAGGTGATATCCCCAGTGCGCTGGACGCTATCCGGGTCGTGGCGAAAACATCGCCAAAAAATTACCTGCGGCAACATGTGTTGGCCAATTTGGCGATGATGGCGGACGATCGAGATACCGCAGTCCAAGTGCATCATCGACTGCTCAGCGCAGCACGCTATTCCATGTATGACACCGCCGACAATATGCTCAATTACGCGCGCGCCTTGTTGGAGCAGGCCAAGGTATTGCAAGGCGTAGCGCAGCAGGATGTGTTAGCTCGTATTGATAGTTTTGTCACCACCATTAAAAAACGTTTTCATCCCAGCAGTTACGAACATGATCGCTTGGTGATTGAAGCTCGCGCGTTAATGCTTCAGGGCAAACGTCTGAAAGCATTGTCTTTGTTGCATCTGAGCGAAAGCTTGCTTGAAGATAAAACATTAAGTACGGCAGCGCTATTGGATCGAGCGCGTGCCTATTTTGAAGCCGGTAATTTGTCGATGTGCGATAAGTACATGCAGGCCGCCAGTGCCACTTATGAACCTCATGATTTATATGGCAATACGCTGGCATTGATGATCGAGCATGAACAGCGTAAACACCAAGGGCTGCGCGACAGTATCATGCAGCAGCACAGCGCCGGTATGACGGCGTATGGCAATGGAGATATGTCGCTGGCGATCGATTACTTTCGGTCGGCGTTGGCATCGATGCCGACCAACCTTAATATCGCCATGAATTTGGTGGCGGCGATAGCGCAGCATAGCCATTATTCCAAAGAGTTAAAAACGCTGGCAGAACAATGTTTTGAACTGTTTGAACACAGTAGCTTAACTGAAGATCAACAACGACGTTTACAGCAAATTTATCAACAATGGCCTCATTTTTAGTGATGTAACCATAGAAGAACAAGGCGCTAGGTCCAGGCCGCTAAACTGGCAATTCTGCACTTATTTGTTTACACTGCGGCCGACTTTTGGGTGCTATAAAGGATAAGATATGAAGTTCAAGATGGTATTGGCGGTTCTGGTGACAGGCGCTTGCGTGCTGTTAACCAGCTGTGAGCAAGGCCCTCGCATGGAGCACTTCAGTGGGCCCGCGCAAGGAGCGACCTACAATATCACCTATTGGAGTGAGCAACCGATTGCCGCCGCGCCGTTACAGCAAGCTGTTGAGACAGAATTGGAACGGATTGATCAATTGATGTCCAACTATCGCCCCGATTCGGTCATCGAGCAGTTCAACCAACAACAAACGCTACAACCGGTGGCGGTGGGACCTGAGTTGGTGCAGCTGGTCGAGCAGGCCAGGCAAATCACAGAGCACAGTGGGGGCTGTTATGATTTGACGGTCAAACCCTTGTTTGAGCTTTGGGGTTTTAAAAATGATGAATTTAATCAACCGACTGACGCACAAATTGCGGCACTAAAAGCTGATATTGGCATGGATAAATTACTCAGCACTGATGGCAATACGCTGCAAAAACAGCGGCCACAGCTGCGTGTTGATGTATCCTCGATTGCGCAAGGTTATACAGTGGCGCGTCTGGCGCAAATTTTACAAAATGCAGGTGTGCAGCATTTTTTGGTAGAGGTGGGCGGCGAGCTTATCACCCAAGGCCAAAAACCTGACCAGCAGCCATGGAAGGTGGCGATTGAAAAACCATTACCTGGCGATCAGCGTCTGCATAAAATAATCGCCATTAGCCAAACTCAGCCGCTGTCGGTGATGACATCGGGTACCTATCGGCATTACTTTGACAATGCCGGCCAGCGTTATAGTCATGTCTTGGATGCTCGCATGGGGGCTCCGGTCAAGCACCAAACGGTATCAACCACAGTATTGATTGATGACCCCACCTTAGGTGATGCCTGGTCGACCACGTTTTTGTGTTTGGGCAGCCAAGAGGGGCTGAAGGTCGCGGATAAACTCGGCTTAAAAGTTTTGTTTATTGATCAGCAAGGTGATGATTTAATCGAGTTGAGTAGTCAGGCTTTGCAGCATAGCAAAGGTATTGCGTGGATTACCCCATAGCCATAAACCACAATGATCTGCTGCCATGGTACAGATCATGTCAGTTGCAGCTGACGACGGAGTGAAGATGTCAAAGGATATTGTACCGCGCGCGTGGCAGCGGCTAAAAAACAGCGCGGAATTGATCAAACTTTATGTACGGCGCTGCCAACACGATCAAATTGGCATGATTGGTGGTTATTTAGCCTATATCTCCTTGCTGTCGCTGGTACCTTTTGTCGCTGTGGCTTTTTCGGTGCTCAATGCCTTTCCGATGTTTGCTGGGCTGCGGCAAAATATTGAAGCCTTTGTTTATCTCAATTTTGTGCCGGCACGAGGTGACGAGCTACAGGCATATATCAACGGATTTTTGGATAATATTGGCCAGATGACCACCGTTGGCGTCAGTTTTTTGGTGGTCGTCGCGCTGGCATTGATCCACAACATTGATCGGACTTTAAATAAAATATGGCGTGTGCAAAAACGGCCGCGGTTGATGATTTCATTCTCGATTTATTGGATGATCTTGACGCTAGGGCCTATTTTACTTGGGGCGTCGATCGGTTTGACGTCCTATTTGGTGTCGTTGAGTCATATCGCGGATAGTTTTACCCCAGGGTTATCGGAACTTTTACTGCGCTTAGCCCCCTATGCGGTCTCGGTGGTTGGTTTTTTTATGCTGTATCAATTGGTGCCCAACACCCGAGTGCATTATCACCATGCGTTACTGGGGGCGCTGTGCAGTAGTATTTTATTTGAAATGCTGAAAAAAGGCTTTGCGCTTTATATCCAGCATTTTCCATCCTATCAGGCCATTTATGGGGCTTTAGCCTTGGTGCCGATCCTATTTTTATGGGTATATCTATCCTGGTTGGTGGTGTTGTTAGGCGCCGAGTTGACCGCCTTATTGCAAGAGCGGCGACAGCTGCATCGTCATCATCAACGTGAGCAGCTCCATCGAGGTGTAACGACACCGACGTCCGCCGAGACAGTGAACGCAGACAAGGATTCTTATGTATCAAACTGAACCGTTGGAATGTTTTGCACAGCATCAGTTATCACGACCAGACGGACATCAGTTGTATGTTGAGCAAAGTGGTAATCCGGCGGGTATTCCGGTCATTATGTGTCATGGTGGGCCTGGTGGTGGCAGCTCACCGTTTCAGCGGACATTGTTCGATCCCAGTCGCTATCATATTATTTTGTTCGATCAACGAGGTTGCGGCCAGTCCACCCCTTTTGCCAGCATCACGGCCAATACCACCGCCGATTTGATTGCGGATATGGAAGCTATCCGGGAGTATCTCGCGATTGAGAAGTGGGTGGTGGCTGGCGGCTCTTGGGGCAGCACCTTGGCATTAGCCTATGGCCAACAGCATCCGGATCGCTGTTTAGGCTTTTTATTGCGTGGTATTTTTCTGGCTCGGCCTGAAGATATCGATTGGTTATACCGACCCGGTGGCGGTGCGAGTCAGGTGTTCCCTGATTATTTTACCGCGTTTATGGCGCCGATTGCCGCCATGCCTGGGCTCGATGTGTTGGTGGCGTATCAGCAATTACTGCAGCATAGCGATCCGGCGGTTAAATTAGCCGCAGCACAGGCCTGGAGCTTGTGGGAAGCTCGTATTGCAACATTATTGCCCAACGCCGCCATGCGGCAAGGTGCCGTAACTGCGGATTCGGCCTTGCCCTTGGCTCGTATTGAAAACCACTATTTTCTACATCACTGCTTTTTGGCACCCAACCAGTTGCTGGACAATGTGCATCGAATTGCGCATTTACCTTGTTTTATTGTGCATGGCCGGTATGACATGGTGTGTAAATTGGAAAATGCCTGGGCCTTACATCACGCATGGCCAGCGTCTCAGCTACGCATTATTAACGATGCCGGTCATTCAGCCGCCGAATTGGGTATTTGTCGAGCCCTGTTTGATGCGTCGTTGCAGCTCAGTGCGCAGCTGAGTACGCCATGAAATACCGAGGACATCGCCAATGCCTATGCCAATTTAGGTGCACTGTTATCGTCTGACGACAGTTTGAACACTTCAGCGGGCTGGTTAGATTGTCAGGCTTGGTGGTCATTGTGGTTGGAGGTCATTGTGGTTGGCGGTCTTGCGTTCAAGGTGAGCGATCCACCGGCGTCGTGCAGCTGAAGCAGACGATGCATTGCGTTATATTTTATACAAAGGTTTGACCATGATAGGACTTATTCAACGTGTTCAACACGCCAGGGTGCAAGTGGCGGGGCAGCCGGTTGGCGAGATTGGCGCTGGGATTTTATTGCTACTTGGGGTTGAAGCTGGCGATAGCCAGACCGAGCTTAAGAAGCTTGCCGATAAAGTGCTGAAATATCGCATCTTTAATGACGAGCACGGTAAGATGAATCTGAATTTACAGCAAGTCAATGGTCAGCTATTGGTGGTGTCGCAATTTACGTTGGCGGCGGATACGCAATCCGGCTTGCGGCCCAGTTTTACACCTGCGGCGCTGCCCGCGGTTGCCAAACCGCTGGTCGATGCCTTTGTCGCTTATTGCCAAGCACAGGGCGTATCGGTCGCAACTGGCCAATTTGGGGCTGATATGCAAGTGAGTCTGGTGAATGATGGCCCAGTGACCTTCTGGTTGCAGGTCAAACCAAATGCCTAAGATGTTAAGCCGCACGGACATGGTGAGCCGGCTCCATGTCGGACGATGTAAAAGGAATTATCGATGCAACAACCCATAGCGAAGGCACCTCGTGAGAATGGATGTGATGAGAAAACATCCGGTGCTAACTCATCAAGTATCCACGCAGCTATAGCGGCAGCAACAGCCGCCCAAGCCATGACGTTCGCCGCGGCAAGTTCAGACGCAACAACATCGTGGCAACTTATTCAGCCTGATACGCCAGCACAATGGCAAGCCTATTACGCGCTGCGCTATCAAGTATTACGCGCGCCGTGGCAGCAGCCGCCAGGCTCTGAGCGTGACGATGCCGAAGATATCGCCAGCCATCGCATGATTATCTCTGCGGATGGTGAAGCCTTGGCGGTAGGGCGGATCCAGCCGTTAGACCACGGCCGTGCACAAATTCGTTATATGGCGGTGCATGCCAATTGGCAAGGCCAAGGCTTAGGCCAGTGCATTGTAGCCGCATTAGAAGCACAAGCGTTGGCATGGCGATGTCAACAGATTGTACTGAATGCACGCGAAACGGCCGAAGGCTTTTATCACAAACTTGGTTATATCGCAGGTGATCCACAGGCGGCGTTGTTTGGTATTCCACATCGGCAAATGCGCAAACAAATCCGTATCGCGTGGTCCGCCGATGAGTGTCAGGTGGCAGTCCATCGTTTAAACGCCATATGGCAGCAAACCATTCCGCTGGTGGCGTTTATGCAGCTGCAGATCCATGCCTTTGATGGTACACGTTTGTGGTGTCAGGCACCGTTGGCACCGAATAAAAATCTGCATCAAACCATGTTTGCGGGCAGTATTGCCAGCCAATTAACCATTTGTGGTTGGGGCATGGTTTGGTTGCAATTACAAGCGTTAGGCGTGGATGGAGACATTGTCTTGGCCCGATCACAGGTCAACTATAAGGCGCCAGTATCCAGCGACAGCCTGATCGAATGCGCGTTGTTGGATGTGCAAGGCGATTTGTCACGTCTTAAACATGGACGTAAAGCAAGACAGCAGGTGCCGGTGCGGTTGTGGCAAGCCGGGCAGGTGGTTGCTGAATTTGTGGGCACCTTTGTGGTGCTGCCAAAAAATAAAACCAACGACATAACCTAAACCGGTTCAGGTGAAGATAGCGAGCGGCAGCATGATGAATAAAGCAAAACCCCGTAAAATTGTAGTGGTCGGCGCGGGTTGGTTGGGACAACAGTTGGTCAGATACTTTGCTGCCCGAGGCGATCATGTTGCCTACAGTACGCGTCAGCAAAAACCAACGCTGCTGCCCCCCTCATCGATCGAGCTTGGCTCCGTGCTGACTAACCCGGTGGAATACCGTGAACCGCAGTGGTTTGCGCTAGAGTTACCATGTGCTTGGTCTCCATCACTGCTGCCGTATTTTCACGATGCCATCGTGATTTGTGCCATCCCGGTGAATTATGCCAGTGATGATGGACAGACTTATTTATTGTCGCTGGCCGCATTGGCTGAATTTGCCACTGTGGCCAAGGCCCACGCTATGATCCATTGTTCTTCAACAGGGGTGTATCAAGGCCTCAATGGTGAGGTGGATGAACAACAGAACGCTGGACCCAGTGCGAAGGCGCAGTTGTTATGGCAAGGTGAGCAACAACTTGCTCGTTTTCAGCCTTGTGTGACCCTGCGGTTAGCGGGTTTGTTTGGGCCGCTTCGCCATCCCGCCAAGTTTCTCGCAGGGCGCGTTTGCCAAGATGGCGGCAATGCGGTGAATTTAGTCCATAGTGACGATATCATTGCGTTTGTCGAGCAGCTGTTGCGGCTCCCTGAACTTCCAAACACACGATTTAACCTGTGCAGTCCATCACATCCAAGCAAGCAAGTGTTCTACCGACAAGCCATCCACGCCGCAGGTTTGCCTGCGGCCACATTTATTGATGCTACGACGCAACATCATGTTGTTTCATCGCAAAAAAGCCTAGAGGTGACTGGTTTTTATTATCGGCACAACATATGATTTACTACTGTAAATTTTTTATAAATTTGTTAGATTCGATTCGTATCAAATCTTTATCATTACTCGATAAAGTTTTCACAAGATAATTTTTTCCATACTGCTGCTGACGATTTGTTCGGAGGCACAATGGCTATAAAATTCTTGCTCGCGTTAGTTGTCATGGTTTTTACTCTGTTGGGGTTTGGCGGTGTGTTGTCGTTTTACCCTGATCTTGCGCCTTGGCTGATGGTTCTATTTTACCCACATGGGGTCGTGCTGCTGGCATTGCTGTGCATATTGCTATTGTTGCTTTGGATCTCCCAATTACACCCCGTCTCATTCCAACTACCGTCGCTATGGTTACGTATCCGAGACATCTTTGCGAACGGTACACCGATGATGCTGCATGATGGTTTTGCACGGCGTTGGCAAATCTTTTTACAGAACCAGCAGCAAGGACTAACGCCATCGCCTCTGCGCACTGATGCCTATACGTTTGATTATGATGATGGAATTGGCGTGATGTTGATCCTGACACAGGATGAACCGCTCACCATGGCATTTATGCGGTCCTTGCTTGAACATATATTGGTTCAGCGTTATATAGTGGCGGTGTTGATCACGGATCAGTCGATATCCATTGGGTGCCGCTTCTTTGCCGAAGAAGCGGGTATCTTACTGATTGATCACAAAACCTTTGCGCAAACCTATGATTGTTTGCAAATCCATCAGCTTGCCCTAACCCGGGTATAACCACGTGCGTGATGGGCGTTGTCATCACCGACAGCGTGCATAGGCAGCAGGTTTGCTGCCTCTATGCGGCTATTGTGTGATACGAAATGAGCTGACGGATTGCTGTAAATGGGCCGCACTTTCCGCCACACTATGGCTATGTTCCAGTGTTCTGCCGGCTTTGTCTGTGGTATTGGTTGCGAGCGACACCATGGCACTCATATTGGCTTGAATGCTATCGCCCATGTCCAACTGTGAACGGCTGGCGCTGGCAATTTGATTACTGACGTCGTGCATACTGTTGATGGCATTATTGATATGGACCAGGGCGTTCATCAAGGTATTGGTTTGCCCCACACACGTATCTGCATCGAGTTTACCACGATTTACCGCATGAACCGCGGCACTACTTTCTTGCTGTAATTGCTGGATCATGGTGCGAATTTCGTCCGTCGCCCCTTGCGTCCTGACCGCTAAAGAACGCACTTCGTCGGCCACAACCGCAAAGCCTCGGCCTTGTTCACCAGCACGAGCCGCTTCAATAGCAGCATTGAGTGCCAATAAGTTGGTCTGTTCTGCAATACCCCGTATGGTCGCCAAAATGCTACCGATATTATTGGCTTGTTGATTCACTTGTTGCATCAGATCGGCCGTTGAGGTCAGTTGGCCAGCCAAATTATTAATCAGATCATTATTTTCGCTGGATATGTGGCCAATTTGCTCACTTTGCTCAAGTGCTTGTTGCATTTCTTGTTGCGCAAGTTCTGCCCGTTGGGCAATTTGATGGCTATTTTCAGCCAACATGCCGATAGTGTCTGTGACCGTCGCAATTTGCTGTTGCTGCTGTGCAATATCATGGTGAATATCATTCACCTCGTTTTGTGATAACGCTGAGTTACTTTTCAGATCTTCGGCGCTCAGTTGGATATTGCGGATCAAATTATTTAACGCATCAATCAGGCTATTCACACGCGCCGATAAATCGCCAAATTCGTCATTTTGTCGAATGATCAGTTTGCGGCTGAGGTCACCCGCGGCCACTTGCCCAAGCACCTTGTTGATCCCTTGCAGCGGGCCTAACATGGCTTTAATGGTGAGTGAAGCCGTGGCGGCCGCTAAGCTCACCAGGACCAACATCATAATGAAGGTGCGAATAGTGCCATTGCTGACGGTATCACTGAGATCAGTTTGCAAGGTACTGAAATGTTGCTCTGCCGCCACAATTAACTGGTCCAAGGCTTGAATAGATTTTGTAACCTCGTTTTCTGAAATGGCCAGCTGAGCGGTCGCCGTCGCTAAACTTTGCAGTTGCTGTTGCTTAATTTGTACTAAATTATCGGCTTGTTTTAACCGGGCTTTGACAGCCGTGAGCTGATCCTGAAAATCTTGCCACAGGTCTTCAGCACCGACTTCGGGTACTAAATTTTGAATGTAATCGAGGTTACTTTGCATATCGCTAAAGGCGAACTCGATATTTTGTTCGGTTTCGGTTAATTGCGACAGTGTGTTATAGGCGGCAATTTCTTTTAGCGTTTGAATGATGCTAAGAAGCTGACCGTCCACCCGACTGGCCGCACCTGCAATAAGTTCTAATTGGGCTTTCTTATCTGGATTTTCCAAATACGTGATATCCAGCAGGGTCGCCCCCAGGCTATCGACCATTTGAACTGTGGTGTTCAGTTCTGTCTGAATGCGCTGCTCGATAGCGATAGCCGCCAACTGGGCTTTAAACATAGTATCAGCCGCAGCGGCATAACTTTTATGATGGGTGGCAGTTTGAGCTGCCATTTGTTTCGCCTTGTCGTCGAGACTGACCAATTGCTCAAGTTGCTGCAGGCTTTGTAAAAATTCAGGCTGCGAGGATATAAATTGCTGCTGATAATCATTGAGCTGGTTGGCATCTTTGCTGGTATAAGCCAATGCAGATAGTTTGGCTTGTTTTAACAGTTGGATTTGCACTTTATTGCTCAGTTGCTGCACGGGCACCGCGGTATCATTGATTTGCTGACTCGCGCTATTGATTTGATAAAAACTCCAAAGCGAGAAAATACTCGCGATCAATAACAACAGCGAGATGAAGCCAAAGCCAAAAACGATTTTATGCCAAACCTTGAATGTCATAGCTAGACTCGTGAAAAATGACAGTAATCGGCAGAGTATTGGCTGAATATGGTAGAAAATCAAAGGGAATTGCCCGTACTTTTTACACGGGCTTTTGGGGGCTTGGATTGCAGCGCGTACAGCAAGTCGGCTTTGGTTAGCGCCTTTACCATCGCGACCATCGGGGTTCCAAAAGCATCTTTAACGTCCGCCTCTGAGTTGTTGCTCAGTGGTGGTGGGTTAGCGCGTGGAAAATTTTAGCTGGCCTCCTAAGCGATAGCGACTGCCGGCAGAGGTCAGATAGGCAAAGCTCACAGCACCATCACGGCTAAAGGTGCGACGGGTGAGCCGAAGACAGGGTTCAGTTTTACTTAGTTTTAAATAGTGTTGGGTAAACTCATCCGCGGTAACGGCTTCGACGATATGCTCGGCTTCGGTCAGAGGGGCCACGGCGCTTAAATACTCATGTGGAGTACAGCGGGTGAAATCTTGCGCAAGATAATCCGGAACCAGCAGAGGATTGACGTAACGCGCTTCCAATTGTAGTGGCTGCTGATTGTCAAAATGGACAATTAAAGAAAAAAATACCGGTGCATTATGGGCTAGCCCAAGCGCGGTCGCAATAACGGCGGGGCAGGGTAACTCGGTTAATTGCTCTAAACTGGCACTGTGCAGATGCCCACGCGCGGCAATGTCGTCAGCGATATTGCGTATTTCCAGCAGCGCCGATTGTGATTTGGGCGAGGCGACAAAGCTGCCCACCCCTTGTGATCGATACAAGACTCCTTGCTCGGTTAATTCTTGCAAGGCACGGCGCGCTGTCATCCGACTGACTTGGAATTGTTGTGCTAATTCGTTTTCGGAGGGGATTTTCCGATGTTCGGCCCATTCGCTACTGGCAATTTTGTCGAGAATATACTGTTTTATGCCAGCAAATTTTAGGGGTTTAGGCAACAAGGCTTTGGAACGCATCCGTCAAACTCGATTATTGGGGACAATCGATACCCTAACGTGTTTTTGTTGTATATACAAGATCTAGTGCGACACCGGATAGCTCTGGTATATTGCGTGGGTTAAGCCTTCGGGCTTCACCTAATCAGCGCGTGACGTAACACTGCAAGCAGTTTGCATTCTTTAGTAGCTGTTAGTCAGGTCGTCATGTATGGCATCCTAATTTATGATGAAAAGGCGTAAGCGATGACTCAGGCAGCACAACAAGCAACGATGCAGGATTTTGACGCGGTATGGCATAACGTGCATATCGCGACGATGCAAACGCGCCATCATGCGAAACCGCAAGCCTCAACCGAAGCCTTTGGTGCATTGCACGATGCCGCCGTGGCTGTGAAAGATGGCCGCATTGCCTGGGTGGGCCCCAAACAACAATTACCTGCGTTTGATGCACTCAGCACCCCGTTGTACGATGGGCAAGGCCAATGGTTATTACCTGGGTTTATCGATTGTCACACTCATTTATTATTTGCCGGCAATAGAGCGCATGAGTTTGAACAGCGTCTTCATGGTGTTAGTTATCAGGACATCGCCGCCCAAGGCGGTGGTATTCAATCCACGGTTCAGGCCACTCGCGCCGCCAGTGCCGAGGATTTATTTGTGCTCGGTAAAGCGCGATTAAATACCTTGTTGGCGCAGGGTGTCACCACGGTCGAAATTAAATCTGGTTATGGATTGGATTTGGAGAATGAGCAAAAGTTACTGCAGGTGGCGGCACTTTTGGGGCAGTTTCATCCGATCCAGATCGAAAAAACCTTTTTGGGGGCGCATGCCGTTCCCGCCGAATTTAAACATGATCCAGAGCAGTATTTTAATGTTGTGGTCGAGCAGATGTTGCCCGCATTGCATCAGCAAGGTTTGATCGATGCCGTGGACGTATTTTGTGAGGGGATCGGTTTTTCGGTGGCGCAATCGCGGCGGTTATTTCAAGCCGCCACCGCGCTGGGACTGCCGGTTAAAGCCCATGCGGAGCAGCTCTCGGCGCTCGGTGGCGCCAGCTTAGTGGCAGAATTTTCGGGGTTGTCGGCTGATCATATTGAGTATTTAACGGATGAGGATGTGGCTGCGATGGCCAAGGCCGGTACGGTCGCAGTGTTACTGCCAGGGGCGTATTATTTCCTGCGTGAAACCAAACAGCCACCGATTGAAAAACTTCGTGCGGCGGGGGTACCGATGGCGATTGCCACTGACTTTAACCCCGGAACATCACCGCTACTTCATCTACCCTTGATGCTGAATATGGCCTGTACGCTGTTTCGTTTAACACCGGAAGAAGCCATTGCTGGCGTCACTTGCCATGCCGCACGTGCACTCGGTTTATCCGACCGAGGACAGATTGCGGTGGGAATGCGCGCTGATTTTGCCTTGTATCAAATTAGCCGCCCAGCGGAGCTGTGTTATCAGCTAGCGGTCGATCCTCTGCAGCAGTTGGTCATCGGTGGCCGGATCATCACCCAATTACCGCATCGGCGTTAGGTCCCGCCAAAATAGCTGTGCAGTATTTAGGCGCTGCACGGCGTCAGGCTTTTTTACAGCCACCGCAAAATCAGAACATCATACCGTGACTTGTGGCGATTTCCTTTACAAGTCCAGCAGAGCGCATAAGCTTCTAACTGATGACGCGTGCAAGCTATTGCATGAATGACAGTTCAGGAGTTTCCCATGAGTGCTGCGGTATCGCTCGACATCCTTTTCGTTGGGGTGGCCGTTATCTTGTTGTTGGTGGTGTTTTGGCAACAACGTCGCTACCAGCGTCTTGAGCGTCAACAACGATTGAACCAGACCCCTATTGATACCGGTAGCGCTTTGTTTCACGATGAGATTAGTGGTTTTCCGAACAAACGGCTAATGCAGCACTGTGTCTATGGCTTGTTACAGCATCATCCCAAGCAACGTTATTCATTATTACTATTAAAGATCAAAGATTTTGCCGCTGTTAATCAATTGCTTGGCTATGAGTTGGCCAATGTCGTGTTAACTCAGATCGCAACGCGAATTGATCTGGTGTTGGCCGACTATGCCGAAGTGCTGCAGTTAGAAGGGCGAATTCGTCTGTGTCATACCGGTGGGGTTGATTTTGCCATCTGGCTGAACAGCGAACATCGTCACCATTTGGCGGAACAAATTGCACAACGCATAGAAATGCAAACGCCCGAACCCTTAGTCGTGCAGGGATGTGCTGTGAATTATCGCATCGCCAGTGCGGTGGTTCATTACCCAGAACATGGCGATAGCTTAGCCGAATTGATGCAGCATGCCTATTTAGCATTAGAACAGCATCGATTTGTAGCGAGCCATACCCAAGTGTTTGAGCCTGGCATGCGACAGCAGCCACAGCAACGATTGGTGTTAATGCAACAATTGCAAGATGCTATCGCCCAGCATCAATTGCAATTGGATGTGCTCCCGCAAATTGATTTAACGACAAAACAGGTGTTGGCGGCAGAAGTATTGGTACGATGGCCGCATCCAGAAAAAGGCGTACTACAACCTGCGGCATTCATTCCATTGGCAGAGCAAATGGGGGTCGTTTTTCCATTAACCTTGTGGGTGCTCGAACAGGCATTGCAAGAGTTGATGCGATTATCAGAGCAGCAGTCATCGGTGGCCATAGCCGTTAATATTGCCAGCAGTGATTTGTTGCAGCCTGAGTTGATTGATGCGATCGCTGATTTGTTAGCCCGCTATCCCGTAAGGCCAGATGCCTTGATTCTGGAGTTCAAAGAACAATGCTTACAGCATCCTGCCGCACATTTACGCAGCATGCTCCAGCAGTTAAAAGCGCTTGGCCTACGCTTAGCCTTGGATGATTTTGGCACTGGTTTTTTTTCGGTGGCGCAGCTGCAAGAACTTCCGATTGATAGTGTAAAAGTCGATTGTCGTTTTATTAACGATTTACATCGCTCCGAAAGCCAAGTTGCGATTACATCAACCATGGTGGAACTGGCGTTACGACTACAACTGCATGTGGTGGCGGAAGGGGTTGAAGATGCGTCGGCTGAGGAAAAGCTTATAACCATGGGATGTCACAGTGCCCAAGGGTTTTACTACAGCCGGCCGTTTGCCCTGCACGGATTGCATGCATGGCTTGGGCAGTGGCAACGTCAGCTCAAGGAGCAATCTGATAGCGGCACGGTAGAGGACACTAGCAATAGGATGAAGCCGCAATCATCAGTATAAATCGATATCGGTATACATCGATCGCCATACATCGATCGCCAAGCAGCTACGCCACGACAGTCAGTCGACGAGTCCGACGTGAGCCCCCGTGCAGGCAACCCTGTGTAGGTCACATGCTATGGGTAACCCAAGGGGGCTATGTCATGACCTGAGAGAGGCTTGACTTGACACTATCGCGAAGCTGAGTTGGATGCGTCCATTGCCAATCGGGCATGTAGCGCAGCTAACACTAACGCGGATAAAATCTGTCCGGCTTCATTCATACCTTGCGCAAGTCCGGCTGGATGGCGGGCTGGAGCGGCTTCGGCTAAGTGCAAATACGCTGCATTGGGTCGACGACAGAGCTGATACACATAATATTCAGCCTCGGCGACGCTGACACCACAGTTGGTAAACGCGCTCACGGGCATATAACTAATACTATCAGTATCCAACTCGACCGCGAGGGGGCGTTCTGGTTCGGTGTCGGCGGCGTGACAAACATGTTCTACTGCCGCATGCCAGCCTTGCGCTATAGCGGGTAACGCGGGCTTGGTGTCGGCTGAGTGTTTGTACATGATCTGTTGGTAACTGATAAAACCAACCTGATGCTGTTGCATCAGCGCCAAGGCGGAGTCGGCATTTTTATGTTCATGCAGTGCAAGTACCTGATAGCTGTGCAGATAGCCTTCGGTTTTGGCATAACTAAAACCATTGCCACTATGGCGGCCTTCGAGTACACGGAAATCACAATGTGGATCAAGATTGATAGCATGGATCGCTTGTTGTTTGGCACAGGACAGCGCTTTTAACAACGGATAAGCATTGTTGTGTCCTCCACCGATGACAATAGGGAACAAGCCATGGGCAAAAATAAGCTGTAAAATCGGGCTGACGCGCTCATCCACGCGCTGACAAAGTTCGCGTAATTGGGCAAGTTGTGCGGTATCTTTGCTATCCAGTGCTTGGCTTTGTTGTTGTAAGTCATCGAGGTCGATTTCGCCCAACAATAAAATCTGCGTTGCCGGTAACAAGTGATTGGCCTGTAGATTCACAAATCGGCTTAAAAACGCTTTAAAACCGCCATCACTGCCGCCCAAGCCCAGATTTGCCCGCGGGCCTATATCTTCAGGGATCCCTAAAATCACCACTTTCACACCCTGCGCTATCGCGAGCTGCAATAAAGCCGGTAAGGTCTTAAGTGTGAGCTCGTTGGTCGTGGCTTGAGGCAACCCCACGCAAGTCGGCGTGAGTACCGCGGCGCCAAGCCGAGTTTCCCCTGGCCGTTGTTGTAAAAACGCCGCCAGATCGGCGGCGATAGGTTTAAAAGCAATCACAGGTTTTAGTTATCCAGGTCACTGTTGTACATAGTGTTATTCAATATCAAGAGCATCGGGCGATAAAATAATCCCCGTGCTGTCCGCATATAAGTGATCGTCCGGTAAAAAAGTGACACCGGCAAAATTGACGGGCACGTCCACCTCGCCAAAGCCTTGATCATCGGCCCCGACCGGAATGGCGTTGACAGCCTGAATACCAATATCGAAATCTTCTAAGGTATCCACATCACGCACGCTACCGTAGCACACAATGCCTTCCCAGCCGTTTTCTGCGGCCATGGCGGCCAGTTCGGCATCGATCAAGGCGCGACGGGCGGAGCCGCCACCATCAATCAATAGCACTTTGCCCTGGCCTGGTTCTGACAGTAACTGCCGAACTAAGCCATTGTCTTCAAAGCATTTGACCGTTTGGATCCGGCCGCCAAATGAACGACGACCTCCATAGTTGGCAAACAATGGCTCGACCACATCAATCATATCAGCGTAAAGATCACAAAGTTCAGACGTATTGTATTGCATAAGCGCACCCGCGGTTGGTGTGATATTCGACGCTCAGTATAACCTGATGCGGCTGAAGCTCAAGCGACAACCGAGCGATGTTTTTGTTCTAGCTCATAAAAAGTATTATCAAAACAATATATTATATTTCGTTATGCCAACACCTTGCTAAAATACCGTGACGAAAAAAACGCCTGCGCTGTCATAAAAATGCCACATGTTTCAAATAGGGTGACGTTTTACCGCCGAATGAAAATAAATTCGGTTGATAAGCGCTTTTTTTTCTATCCTTAACTTAGTTTGCTATAAGGACGGATCGACCATGTTTGATTTACGAGCGTTTACCATAAAACAGCGATTATTGCTAAATACCATCGCAGTCGCAGTCGCTATGGTTTTGATGTTAGGTCTCTTTTTTTATGAAAGTGCCAAGTTAGAGACGCTGGGTGAAATGCGGGCCAATGTGGCAACCTTGCAAAAAGATGTACTTCTACTGCGTAAGCACGAAAAAGATTTCCAACTGCGCAAAGATATCAAGTATCTGAATGAATTTAAGCAAGTTCAGCAGTTACTGAACGCAGATATTGAACGATTAGAGCAGGCGTTAACCGGTCAGGGGTTATCGACGGCCGCGTTGCATGATTTTGAGCAAAGTGTCAGCGAATATGGCCGAAATTTTATGGCTTATGCCAACGAAGCGGAGCGCGTCGGTTTAACGCCAACTTCAGGCCTTTATGGCGAACTTCGAGCTGCTGCGCATGCATTAGAAAATCACTTCAAAGCGGTGCAGCAACCTGAATTGTTAGTCACGTTGTTGCAATTACGTCGTGCCGAAAAAGATTTTATGTTGCGGCTTGAAAGTAAATATATCGAAAAGTTTGATGAATTATTCAAGGAATTTACCGAGCAGCTTAAAAGCAGCGGCCAAAGTGCAGAATTGCAAGGTTCAGCTTCCCAATTTCATCAAGCATTTATCGCGCTGGGTAAAGGCAATCAAAACATGGGACTTAGCGCGGACGACGGATTGCAAGGGCAAATGCGCAGTGCTATCCATGCCACAGAACAGCAGCTTGAGCGCATGATTACCGATGTAACCAGTGCGATTGATAATGCGGTGTCGGCCGCCAAACTTTTAGCGGTGACCTTATTTGTCATTGTACTCGCTGTCGTGGTGACGCTGGTGATGCTCACCAGTCAAAGTATTATTCGGCCGATTGACGCGGTCAGTTCGACCATCAGTCGTATTCGTCAGCAAAATGATTTCCGGTTGCGGGTTGACGCCGACGGCAAGGATGAAATGAGCGCCATGGCCAGTGATTTTAACGCCATGTTGGGCGATTTTCAGGATCTCATCAAAGGGGTGAATCAAGCCATGACCATGCTGGATGGTGCGACCGCTGAATTAGCCGCGTCTATTGCCAAAACGCGCCAAGGCATGGGCTCGCAACAATCCGAGAGTGATATGGTCGCCACCGCCGTGACCGAAATGGGCGCGACTATCGAGCAAATTGCCAGCCATACCGAAGCGACCGCGACTAAGGCACAAAACACCAATCACAATGCCATCCATGGTATGAAAGAAGTCGAGAACACCGTGAACAGCATCCATACGCTGTCGGCACAATTAGAAGATGCCACTGTGGTATTGAGCGAGTTAGAAAAAGACAGCAGCACCATCGGCTCTGTACTTGATGTGATCCGCGGTATTGCTGAGCAAACCAACCTGTTGGCGCTCAATGCGGCCATTGAAGCGGCGCGTGCCGGCGAGCAGGGGCGCGGTTTTGCGGTGGTCGCCGATGAAGTCCGCAGCCTGGCACAGCGCACGGCAGAGTCAACGCGACAAATTGAACAGATTATTCATGGGTTACAAAGCCGTACGCGGAACATTGTACAAGTGATGCAGCACTGTCGGCAGCAAGGACAAAACAGTGTGCAGCAAGCGCAAACGGCCAACGATTTGCTCGGCGCCATTACGGCGGATGTAAATACCATTATGGAAATGACCACGCAAATTGCCACCGCCATTGATGAGCAAAGTAAAGTGGCGGCTGAGGTGAATAGTAATGTCGTGAGGATCCGAGACATCACTGAAGAATCGTTACACATCGCACAGCAAAACGAGCAAATTAGTGAGGAAGTGTCGATGCAAGCCAGCGTACTGCATAGTTCCGTGGATAAATTCCGCGCATAAAGCCGGCACCGACCTGTATGTGATATGTAGTTAACGTACGCGACGCGTAAAAAAGCCAGTCTGAGGTATCGACTGGCTTTTTTATGATGCCGGCACCATGCAGAATAATATGCAGGGCAGGTGTCGCGTTTTTCAGCTAATTGTTCTGACGTTGACGCGGTGCTGGCAAGCGGTTGCACCTTTGCACTTTGCACCTTTGCACCTTTGCACCTTTGCACCTTTGCACAGTACATGCACAGTGCGTGCACAGTCCGCTAGCGCTTACCTCATCCCCAGCGTTACATTCGCGCTATAACACTTTGATGGCCAGTTCAGGTTCGCGCCGCGCGTTGGCATCGGCCAATTGTTGTTGGTACTGTAACCAACGCTCGGACAAGGTGGCGGCCAACTCTGCCAAATAACGCCAACTATAAATACCGGTCTGATGGCCATCATCAAACACGATACGAACCGCATAATGGCCCGTCAGGTGGAGTGCCTTGATGGCTACGGCTTGTTTATTCCGCACCAACACGGGTTTGCCATGCCCACGAACTTCCGCCGAAGGTGAAAATACCCGCAGTTGCTCAGCGGTAAAGCTCGCACGACCACCATCGGCAAAGCTGACCACCAGCACCTTTTGCTGTTGGTGATAATGCAGCTTATCCACATGCAAGGGTGGGACTGCAGACGTTGGCGAGGCCGTCGTATTCATCAAAGACTCCTTGGCAGCATTACAGAATAAAGCGGCTTAAATCATCGTCTTGTACGAAGGCATCTAAGTGCTTATCCACAAAAGCGGCGTCAACGGTTATGACATCACCTTGATGATCGGCTGCATTGAAGGAGACATCCTCCAGCAATCGTTCCATGATGGTATACAAACGCCGTGCACCGATGTTTTCGGTGCGTTCATTCACCTGCCAGGCTGCATTGGCAATACGCGCCACACCGTCGGCAGCAAAACGCAGTTGCACCCCTTCAGTGGCTAACATGGCGGAGGTTTGTTCGCACAATGATGCTTTGGGCTCGGTTAAAATGCGTTCAAAATCGGCCGCGGTTAGCGCTTGTAGCTCGACGCGGATCGGTAAACGACCTTGCAACTCGGGCACCAAATCCGATGGTTTGGCCATTTGGAAGGCACCTGACGCGATAAACAAAATATGATCGGTCTTGACCATGCCGTGTTTGGTATTCACGGTACAGCCCTCAATCAATGGCAATAAATCACGCTGCACGCCTTCACGTGATACATCAGGGCCGCTGGTTTCACCACGTTTGCAAATTTTGTCGATTTCATCAATGAACACAATGCCGTTTTGTTCCACCGCATCCAGCGCTTTGGTTTTTAACTCTTCAGGGTTCACCAACTTTGTCGCTTCTTCATCAATCAATTGCTTTAATGCATCTTTGATTTTGAGTTTGCGCTTTTTAGTTTTTTCACTACCCAAGTTTTGGAACATACTCTGCAATTGCTGCGTCATCTCTTCCATCCCCGGTGGTGCCATAATTTCGACACCAACCGACGGCAGTGCGAGGTCAAGTTCAATTTCTTTATCGTCCAGCTGGCCTTCCCGCAATTTTTTACGGAAAATTTGCCGGGTATGGGAATCGCTATCGCTGGCGTCCACTTCACCCCAGCTATTGCGAGCGCGAGGCAATAGTGCGTCTAGAATGCGCTCTTCGGCGGCTTCTTCGGCGCGGAAGCGATTTTTATTAACTTCCTGCTCACGAATCATTTTGACCGCGTGGTCCGTTAGATCTCGGATAATGCTTTCAACTTCCTTGCCCACATAGCCGACCTCAGTAAATTTGGTCGCTTCCACTTTAATAAATGGCGCATTGGCCAGTTTGGCTAATCGACGGGCGATTTCTGTCTTACCAACCCCGGTCGGGCCGATCATCAGAATGTTTTTCGGGGTAACTTCTTGACGAAGTGCAGCGGGCAGCTGCATTCGACGCCAACGATTGCGCAGCGCGATTGCCACGGCTCGTTTTGCATCGTGTTGACCGATGATATGGCGATCTAATTCGTGCACAATCTCGCGTGGGGTCATCTCGGACATAGTGGCCTTCTTATAAAGTGTAAATCGTGAAAAACGTCATGAGGTAAAACGGCGCACGATGACGAACGTCTCTGCGGTTTTACATCACGCTAGCACCAACGTGAGAGCGCGCGACTTAAAGCTCTTCAATGGTGTGTTGTTGATTGGTGTATATGCAGATATCACCAGCGATGGTCAGACTTTTACTGACGATATCGCGAGCACTGAGCTCTGTGTTGGCTAATAATGCGGTGGCTGCCGCTTGCGCAAATGGGCCGCCGCTGCCGATGGCAATCAGATCTTGCTCCGGTTGGATCACATCGCCGTTACCTGTGATGATCAGCGAGCTGTTGGCATCGGCGACGGCCAGTAGCGCTTCTAATTTCCGTAACATACGATCGGTACGCCAGTCTTTTGCGAGTGCAACCGCGGCGCGCATCAGATGGCCTTGATGCAGTTCTAGTTTGGCTTCAAAGCGTTCAAATAGGGTGAATGCATCCGCGGTGCCGCCGGCAAAACCTGCGATCACTTTGCCATGATAAAGACGGCGAACCTTGCGGGCATTGCCTTTCATTACTGTATTACCGAGGGTGACTTGGCCATCGCCACCAAGTGCAACTTGGCCGTTGCGTCTGACCGAAACTATGGTTGTCATGCTACATCTACCTTGCATTTAAGATAAACGTGAATTGGGGATGCGCATAGAAAAAATCAAGGGTGAGCTAAGTACGTAGCTAAGTCCCGAGCCAAGTAAGGTAGGCCAAGCAGGGTAGGGCAAGAGACGCACTCAAGGCGCGGCTGCAGGCGATTGCCACGTTGGTGCGGAGGTGTCGCGCAGAGGCCGAAGCGGTATAGCGCAGATGTGTGGGGCGACGATGGCGCCGACATCGAATGCATGCGGCGCCACACAGCTGGCTACAGTGGGATCCAGCAATTGGCTATTTTTTGCCGCAACAGCATGTTTTTATCATTTTGCGCTTGGCGTCGTGATTCGTACGGGCCAATCACCACACGAAACTTCGAATTCAGCGGTTTAATTTCCGCCGTTAAGCCAGCAAAACCGATCTTTGCTTTGAGCGCGGCTGCGCCTTCCATATTGCTAAAGGTACCGCAAATCATGGTAGCGGCTGCTTTCGCGGCAAGCGGCTGAGCTTCCACGTGCACTTGCTTGGTTTCCAGTTCATTGATGTAGGTGTAGGGTTCCTTTACCGGTTTTTCCGGTAACACGGCAGCGGTTTTTTTCGTGTCTTTGCTGGCGTCAGCTACAGGTGCGGCGGGTTGTTGGCCGATAAACCACAGAAAACCGATAAAAACCAAGATCGCCAGTGCAACCGCGATCACAAGAACCATGGGAAACGGTTGGCGTTTGTTGGTTTTTTTGCCGCGACGAGTACTCGGACGGGGGGTTTTTACATAGTCTTGTTGGGCAATCAAAGGCTGTCTTTTCACAAATAATCGCTTATCTAGTACGGCGTGTGCGAGTCAAGTATGGCGGCACCTGCGGTCGTGTTAACTTAAATCTATTGGATCCACATCCAAGGTCCACTTGAGTTTACGGCTTAGTGGCCAGGCTTGCAATTGTTGCAACAACATCGACAGTAATCGATGCAATGCTGGACGCTGAGCGCTAAACAGTTGCAGTTGCCAGCGATACAGGCCCGCTTTACGCTCGAGTGGGCTGCGAATCGGGCCGAGCCATTGTACCGCAGCATCGGCGGGGATCAACTGCTGTAATTGCTGTAAAAACTGCTCGGCAAGGCCCGAGTCGAGTGATTCACTGCGAAATAGCGCCATATGTTGATAGGGGGGCAACAAGGTTTGCTGCCGTTCCAGCAGCGCAGAACGAGCAAAGGCGTGATAACCGTTTTGAATGATATCTTGCAAGGTGGGGTGGCCAGGATAGTGGGTTTGCAGTAACACAGTGCCGGCATCACCGCCGCGGCCGGCGCGTCCTGACACTTGGGTCAGCAGCTGTGCTAAATGCTCAGCGGCACGAAAATCACTGCTATAAAGCGCGCCATCAACATCGACCACCACCACCAAAGTTACGCGTGGAAAATGATGCCCTTTGGCCAGCATTTGCGTACCGACAATAAGCCGAGGCCCCTCGCTATCGATATCATTTAAATGTTGCTGCAAGCTGCCTTTACGTCGTGTGCTGTCTCGATCTAGCCGACTAATCGCAATCGTCGGGAACAGCTGCGCGAGTTGTTCTTCCAGTTGCTCGGTACCTTTGCCGACAGGTGCCAATTGGGTGCTGCCACAATGGCCACATTGGTGCGGCACCGCGCGAATAGTGCCGCAATGATGACATACCAACTGCCGGCTTTGTTTATGGTAGGTGGTAAATGCGCTACAACGGGTACATTCCGTTAACCAACCGCACTCATGGCATATCAGCGCTGGGGCAAAACCACGGCGATTTAAGAACAGCATCACTTGGTGGCCACGGCCAAGATGCTGCTTGATAGCATCTCGCGTTTGATTGGCAAGGCCGTGTTGCAACACTTGCTGTTTTAAGTCGACCAGAACAATGTGTGGCACTTGCTGCGCTGTGGCGCGATCCGGTAGTCGCAAATGCTGATAGCGACCGGCTAAGGCATGATGCAGCGATTCGAGGCTTGGTGTGGCGGAGCCTAATACGATGGGACACTTCGCGATGGCGGCCCGTTTGATGGCCAAATCCCGCGCATGGTACCGAAACCCATCATGCTGTTTGAGCGAACTATCATGCTCTTCATCAATGATGATTAAACCAAGCCCAGGCATGGGTAAAAAAATGGCCGAACGGGTGCCAATGACGATGGCGGCGGCACCGGCCTGGCTATGCTGCCATACCCGCAACCGCTCATGATCGGTCATATTGGAATGCCATGCCAGCACAGGGACATCAAAGCGATTGGCAAAACGAGCCAGCGTTTGGGGGGTGAGGCCAATTTCCGGCACTATGACCAACACCTGTTTGCCTTGCTGTAAAAATGGCGTGATGGCTTGCAAATACACTTCGGTTTTTCCCGAGCCGGTGACACCTTCGAGCAGCAGTCGACTAAATTGTTGTTGCGCTTGATGAATGGCGGCGACAGCCAAGGCTTGTGCTGGATTTAGCGGCAGTCCCTTCGGCGATTGTGACAGCGGTGCATAGGCTACAAGCGGATGCGATGTAATGCGCGCTAAACCGCGGGCTATCAGCTGTTGAATAATGGTGCTACTAAAGTCATGCTTCGCCTGATCCAAGGATAGCGGCGCCTGTTGTAATTGTTGCCACAATGCCAGTTGCTTGGGCGCACGCGATAGCGCTTGCAGCTCGGCATGGTCGTGATGGTGATCTCGTGTCGTGGCTGGCGGCGTACCGCTGGTGTCATCGGGTATGGGCTGCGCAATGTTGTCGGCAGGTTGCGGTGCCTCGACAACATGTAGCCACTCGGTTTGGCCATAATCCATCGGGCGCCCTTCGCGTAACAGCGCGGGCAGGGCACTCATCAGCACGTCGCCCAGTGGATGGTGATAATAACTGGCGGCAAAGCTGAGTAATTCGCGCAGTTCTTCCGCGAGGATAGGAGTTTGATCCAGACAAGCCAGCACAGGTTTTAGCGGTTTTGCGGCCAGATTGGTCGTGTGGTGCGCATCGGGCGGATCCAATTGCCACACGATACCGACCAATTGTCGATTGCCAAAAGGCACCTGCACCCGGCAACCAACGGCGATGGGGGTGTCAAACGGATAATCGTAGTCAAAATGCTGCCGCAGCGGCACCGGCAAAGCAACGCGAATGGTGGACACTACAAACTCCTTGCAAGGGGGTATAGTCTACCCAGCTTCCACCGCACTGACCAGCGACTTGAAGCTATTATTGCCATGGATGAAGACGAGGTTTTTTTTCCAAGATTGGCCGGCAAAGGTTGAAACCAAAGCGCCGATCCATTAAGCTACGCGGCCTAAATTAACTGAAATGCGTATGGTGTCCGACAGCACGCTGATCGGAAGTGCGATACGGCCTAACGAGGTAACCCATGAAACAAGGTATTCACCCAGAGTACAAAGAAATCACTGCAACTTGTACTTGCGGTAATTCTTTCAAAACCCGTTCTTCACTGTGCAAAGACATCCACTTGGACGTTTGCTCTGCTTGCCACCCATTCTACACCGGTAAGCAAAAAGTGTTAGACGTTGGTGGTCGTGTTGATCGCTTCAAAAAGCGTTTCGCTGTTCTGGGCGCAAAATAATCCCAGCCAGCATTTCGCTGTCGAACAAAAAAGGCGCTTTGGCGCCTTTTTTGTTGTCCTTATTTTTTTTGCATACTTATCCCTAGCTGCAGCCGAGTTATCGTACCGATCGGCGTTATTTTTCTTCATCTCGACGCATGGTGCTTCCCACAACCATGTGAATGGTTATTTGCTTTTTCTGCATCCTTGCTTTTGGTGTGATGTCGGTGTCGATGCCTTGGCGAGATCTGTGGCTTGGCGACCCTGCAAAAACTTGTTATAACAATCTTGCCTAGTTTTCGCTCAGTGGTCATACCGCTTGGTTATGTTGGTCGAAGCTCTGGTGGACGCTGAGCTCGATAGCGGATCTGTAACTTTTTGCCTCCAATGGCCCTACACCCAGTGGTACGATCAGCAGGTTATTGATTTGCTTCGTCTTGTCGCCTCTTTAAAATGGAATGTCTTTTGTGATGACACACAAAAGTATGGCAACTATAACAACAGGCCTTGCGCCTGACATCAGGAAACCTCGTACCATGTCAGATTTCAGAGAACAAGCGCTGCGGTATCACGCCGAGCCGAAACCGGGCAAGATCAGCATAGAGATCAGTAAACCGGCCGAGACCGTCAAGGATTTAGCGCTAGCCTACAGCCCTGGCGTGGCCGAACCGGTGCGTGAAATAGCCGACAACATTGATAATGTTTACAAATACACAGGGAAGGGTAATTTGGTGGCGGTGATTTCAAATGGCACCGCCATTTTGGGATTGGGTAACTTAGGTCCGATGGCATCCAAGCCAGTGATGGAAGGTAAAGCGTTGTTATTTAAACGTTTTGCTGGCCTAGACTCGATTGATATTGAAGTCACGCATCGTACCACTGAAGATTTTATCAATACCGTCGCTAATATTGCGGATACTTTTGGTGGGATTAATCTCGAAGATATCAAATCCCCCGAGTGTTTTGAGATCGAAAAAGAGTTGATCAAACGCTGTAATATCCCAGTGTTCCATGATGACCAGCACGGGACCGCTATTGTGACGGCCGCCGGCTTACTCAATGCGTTGGAGATCCAAGGCAAAGACATCCGTAAAGTCACCATCGTTTGTATGGGCGCCGGTGCGGCAGCTATTGCGTGTATGGAGCTGCTGATTAAATGTGGCGCTAAGCGTGAATATATTTATATGTTAGATACCAAAGGCGTCATTCACACGCGTCGTGATGATCTGAACAAATATAAAACGCTGTTTGCCAACAACACCGACAAACGTACATTAGAAGATGCGCTGGATGGTGCGGATGTATTTATCGGTGTGTCTGGTCCTGATGTATTACCTCCCGCCGCCTTAGCCTTGATGGCGCCGAATCCAGTGATTTTTGCCTGTTCAAACCCTGATCCGGAAATTAAACCTGAGTTGGCACATGCAACACGGCAAGACTTGATTATGGCTACTGGTCGCTCGGATTATCCAAATCAAGTGAATAACGTACTGTGCTTCCCGTTTATCTTCCGTGGCGCATTGGATGTGCGCGCCCGCGTGATTAACGACGAGATGAAAATCGCGGCGGTTGAGGCGATCCGTAGTATTGCTAAAGAACCGGTGCCTGCGTCGGTGTTAAAAGCGGCACAAGTCGATAGCTTAAGCTTTGGCCCCACTTATATTATTCCCAAGCCGATGGATCCACGTTTGTTGCCGCGGGTCGCGAAGGCGGTGGCTGACGCAGCGGTGGCATCCGGTGTGGCTCGTATTGCTATGCCAGAAGGTTACATGGCATCCGCGCTGTGTGACTAAGGTGCTGGTTGATAAACCATAAAAAAAACCGCGATATCGCGGTTTTTTTTTGGGGACGTAAACGTAAAAACATCGACTGCAATAGTCTCTTCGGAAACAGACTTGCGGCGGTTCACGGCCGTGGCCTTGGTCGTTTTGTTCTTATGTACAGTGACTGAGCTTGTGCAGTGAACGCAGCAGACCGTCAACGTCGGACGTTTTATTCTTCGTCGCTTTCGGCTTCTTGGATCTCTGGGATAGGTTTCCCCATGCTGGTCAGAATGTTACGCACTTCCAGTGGGATCTGATGCGGATTGTCTTTACGCAAATCATCATCGGCCGGTAAGGGTTGACCGGTAAAGGCGTGTAGGAATGCTTCACACAGCAATTCGCTGTTGGTGGCATGCCGCAAATTATTGACCTGACGACGGGTACGTTCGTCGGTCAGTACTTTTAATACATTGAGCGGGATAGAAACGGTGATTTTTTTCACCTGTTCAGATTTCTTTCCGTGCTCCGCATAAGGGTGAACATATTCACCATTCCACTTTGCCATAGTTATACCTTGATTAATAAAAAGTTCGTTGCTTTCGCAAGTGGCGAAATTTTACTTCTTTATACGCCCAGACACAAACAAGGCGCAAGAAATAATCACTATAGACGTCTAAATGTTTTGACATCCGCTTTTTTTGAAATGTATACTTTTGGACGTCTAAACATCCAAATATCCAGAGGCTTCACCATGACGCAGCGCCATTCCGCAACTATCACTGCTCGTGCCGGCATAGCTCAAGATCCGGCGTATGGCGCTGTGACGCCACCTTTGTATCTCAGCTCCACCTTTGCCCTACCGGCGTTTAAACAGCCTGGTCGTTATGATTATTCCCGTTCGAACAATCCAAATCGCGATTTGTTGGGCGAGGCATTGGCAGAACTCGAAGGCGGCGCCCGCGCCATCGTGACCAATACTGGGATGTCGGCCTGTTTGCTGGCGCTGCAGCTGTTAACACCGGCAGATACCTTGGTGATCCCGCATGATTGTTATGGTGGCAGTTACCGGTTATTTCTCAATTTAGCGCAGCGTAAACAGGCCTTTAAACTGGTGATTGTTAATTTTTTAAAGGACGATTGGGCGACTCAAGTCCAAGCGGCAGCTCCGAAAATGGTCTGGGTGGAAACGCCAAGTAACCCCTTATTGCAAATCACGGACATCGCAGCGGTGGCGGCGGTCAGTCGTGCCTTGTCTGCCTATCTGGTGGTCGACAATACGTTTTTATCGCCCATCTTACAAAACCCGATCGCACTGGGGGCAGATCTGGTGGTGCATTCCACCACCAAGTATCTCAATGGCCACAGCGATATCGTCGGTGGCGCCTTGATTTGTAAAGATGTTGCGGTTGGGGATGAATTGAAATGGTGGGCAAATTGTTTAGGGGTGACAGGATCTGCCTTTGATGCTCACCAGACTTTACGCGGTTTACGCACCTTGTTACCGCGCATCAAAGCGCATGAGCGCAATGCTGCCGCGGTGGTGGCTTATTTGCAGCAAGAATCGTTGGTCGCAAAACTCTATTATCCTGGTTTGCCAACACACCCAGGCCATCATATTGCCAAAGCTCAGCAGCAGGGTTTTGGCGGCATGGTCAGTTTTGATTTGGCGACCAGTGCGGATTATTTACCGATATTTTTTGCCGCGTTGCAGTGCTTTACCCTCGCACAGTCGTTGGGCGGCATCGAGAGTTTAGTCTGTCATCCTGGCACCATGACGCATGCGTCTATGGATGCAGCCGCACAAGCCACCGCCGGTATTGGGCCGACGTTAATTCGGTTGTCGGTTGGTATTGAAGATGAGCGCGATCTGATTGCGGATTTGGCGCAAGCATTTGCGGCGGTGCGCACGGCGATCGCCGAGAGCGGCGATGATGCGGGCCCCAATCAGGAGACTTCACAAGAAACACCTTCGAAGTCACAGCGTGCGGCATCTGCGCATGTCACGGTGCAAGCCGCGGTAGCTACCGAACCGGTTCTGCAGCCTCTGGCAGACAAGGTATCAACATCGGTTCACGATAAACAAGTGACGGATAATTCTTCTGCCGCATGGCACAACAATCCTGCGTTATGCGCATTTTGGTGATGGTATGACTGTAAAATCTAGTGTAAATGCGCCAGTGGCGACATCGCAAACATCGGTAGCAAAAGCCGCTGTGGTAAACGCCGGACTTAGTGAAACACTCGTGGTGCACAAGTTTGGTGGCAGCAGTTTGGCATCGGCGGAGCGTTTTCATGCGGTTGCCGACATTATTCAGGCCCAACCACAAGCTCAGGCATTTGTGGTGGTATCAGCCCCCGGCGATACGACAGATCACTTGTTAGAATTAATTGCGCAGTTTTCGTTAGCGCAAGAAGGGCAAAATGTCGACGCCTTGCAAGCCCTTGCCAACCTTCAGCAGCGACTGCACTTGTTGGTGCAACGCACGCTCACTGCGCCAGCGGCCGCGTCGGTGATCGTGACCTTGGATGGTTGGTTAACCGCGGTGCCATCCCTGATTGCGCTGGATCAAATAGCTGATGTGCTGGCCATTGGCGAGCATTTATCCGCATTGCTACTCAGTGCATTGTTGCGTGAGCGACAATTACACAGCACAGCTCTGGATGCGCGTCAGTTTCTGGTGTTGGACTGCCAGCCTTGTGAACCCGAAGTGCAGTGGTCGTTGTCACGCGACAAACTTTCGGCTTTAAATCATGCCGATATCACCGTTGTCACCGGATATATTGCCCGTGATACGCAAGGCCGTAGCATCACCTTGGGGCGTAATGGTAGTGACTACACAGCCACGATTTTGGGTCGTTTAGTCGAGGCGCAGGTCATTAATATCTGGACCGATGTGGATGCTATTTATAGTGCCGATCCGCGCAAAGTGCCGTCAGCGACAGCCTACCGACATGTACCTTGGAGTCAAGCGATTCGTTTAGCGCAGCTTGGCAACCCGGTATTGCACGCCAAAACGCTGAAACCATTGCTGGACTATCCTGCGGAACTGGTGGTTCGCAGCAGTTATGAACCCGAGCAGCCAGGTTGTCGCGTCAGTCGTCAACCGGCCATTGAGGTGCAGTTTGTCACCGATTTATCGGATGTAGTGTTACTGACATTGCCCAAGCAATGTGACATCACGGCAGCGCAGGTCGCGGCGCGTTTACAATGCCCTGTGATTGCGGCGCCAGGTTCAGATGCGGTTGCGTCGCAGTGGATCGTGGCGCAAAAGAACCTCGAGCCACTATTGGCATTTTTGGGGCAACAGCGGATCTATCCGCGTGTCAGCAGTGAACATTATCAAGCGGTGGCCTGGGTGAAGCCCGCGGCGCGCCAGCTCCGGCAATTACCCTTGGCAGCCAGTCATTGGTTAGAGCGGCAGCAACCGGCGTTTTCATTTAGCGATGACGAGCTGGCCATTTGGTTATTTGCGCCCAGTTTAACCGCGCGTGAGTTAACCGATTTACATCAACTGTTGTTGCCAAGTCGGGTGCGCTTAAACGTGGTGGTGGCCGGTACGGGCAATGTTGGGGCTGAGTTCTTAGCGATGTTGGCCGCCCAGCAGCAGGCGCTGGCGCCACAGATCCAGCTGCAATTGGCCGGTGTGTTAAATTCACGACAGGCCGCCTTTGCTGAACATATTGATGCGTCACAGTGGCAACAGGCATTAGCCATAGCGCCGGCGTATCAAAAACAAGAGCTGTTGGATTATCTGGCCAGTTTGGCTAGCCCAAAGGTGCTGATTGATATTACCCCAAGCCAAACATTTGCCGAGGATTACATTGATTTTGTGGCAACAGGTTGTCATTTGATCAGCGCCAATAAAAAAGGTGTGACCTTGCCTTTGGCACAGTATCAAGCGATCACGGCGGCCGTGGCCGAGCAACAAGTCAGCTGGCTCAGTAATACCACGGTTGGTGCGGGCTTACCGGTGCAGCGTTTACTGCAAGAGCTACAAAACGCCGGCGACCGTATTCATCAAATCAGTGGTATTTTCTCGGGCACATTGTCCTGGCTACTTTGCAAATTTGATGGCAGTAAACCGTTTTCAGAATTTGTGCTGGAAGCTCAAGCACAAGGCTTAACCGAACCGGATCCGCGCGATGATCTATCTGGTAAAGATGTGCAGCGTAAATTACTGGTGTTGTCGCGTGAATTGGGATTATCGCTCGATATTGCCGACATTCGGTTAACACCATTACTGCCTGCCGAGCTCTCAAGTGGGGATTGGTCATCATTTTGGCAGCAACGCGCCTTGCTGGATGATGCGATGGCGACCTTGCATGCCGCGGCCACTTCGGCGGGCAAGGTACTGCGTTATGTCGCGACCTTAACGGTATCCGATTTGGGAGGCGTACAGGCGGGCGTGGAGCTACGTCAAGTTGATCTTTGCGATCCTTTGGCGGCAATTTTGCCTTGCGATAACATTTTTGTGATTGAAACGGACTGGTATCAGCAAAACCCGATGGTGTTAAAAGGGCCTGGCGCTGGACGGCAGGTGACCGCGGGTGGCATTCATGCGGATCTGGCCATCATTGCCAAGCAGGCTATTGCCGCCGCCAAAGCCGCGCGGCATAGCCAAGCGCAAGCGGCGGCATGGGCACGCCAAGGCGAATAAACCATAATGGCAGCTTGTCCTTTGCAATACTTGCTACGCAAAGCTGCCGTTGTTTTTTGCCACCCATATAGCGATGGTGGTCCATCATGACGTTGGTCAGTATGGCCAATTGGCGATATGTGAAGCGTTTAATGCGGGCGGTGTTTTAGCAACTTACGCTGCAAGGTGCGCCGATGCATCCCAAGTAGCCGAGCTGTCTGTGAGATATTGCCACCTTGCGCTAGCAACACCCGCTGGATGTGTTCCCATTCTATTTGTTCGGCCGACATTAATCGGCCTAGCCCTTCGCCTGCATCCGTCAGGCCGAATGCAAGTGACCTTGTTGGCGTTTCAATGTCAGCACGCGCGGGGTCAGCACGTACGGGGGCTATGCCGGTCTGGTTAGCGGTACGAGCCGTGGTATCGGTCGTGCTCATGGCTGGCGGAGGCGCTGTGGATGTACCGAGCTGGCTGTTGGCGGTTGCACGAGTATCGCTGTCGCGCGTTTCAATCAAGGCTCTATCCGAGCTTGTACTCTGTGTTTGCTGTGCTGATGGCGAAGCTCGCGGCGTCATCGACGCGCCCAATGGCAACAGTGTTTGCCGCAATACCTGAAAATCAACCGGTTTGGTTAAATAATCATCGGCGCCTGCTTTGACGGCTTGCACCGCGGTTGCGATGCTGGCATAGCCGGTCATGACGACAATACGGCACTGTGGCAGTGCTTGTCGGAGTGGTTGGATAAAATGCAGACCAGATTGATGACCAAAGCGCAGATCCAGTAAGTAGATATCGGCTGCCATCGCGATGAGTCGCTCAGGTAAACAGGCATCTGCAACCGTGGTCACCTCAAAGCCAACGGCGGTTAAACGCCGCGCCAATACCTGCAGTAAATGAGTATCGTCGTCCAAAATACAAAGTTTATAGCGCTGTGCTGTCATTCGAGTCGCTTTACGTCTGTGCCTGCAAGCTGTGTACGTTTCGACAGGCGTCGTAGAAATTCGTCATATCGGTATGATTCATCAGCGTATTATACCGATGTGATGTTATGTTTCAGTTCAACTGTGGTGATCACACCGCCGTCGGTATGATTGCGGCGGTTGAGCTGAGCCCCCAGTCGTTGAATAGAACCCTGTGCTAACCACTGCCCTAAACCAAGGCCATCATCACTGTGCTGCGGTACCTTGCCAAGCTCTGCTAACTGCTGTGCACTTAAACCTGGTCCATAATCACGGATCTGCAGTTGAAGTGTGGCCGAATGCAATTGTATTTTGACTTCTAAACGCGGTTCGGCGCACGCCAGACTCGCATCGGCGGCATTATCCAAGATTTGAAATAAAGCACTGGTCC
>Ga0209812_10000179_pt1 | contig 59081 bp, 50 predicted proteins | sample JI71714BDNA_FD_187502 | JGI IMG/M metagenome (GOLD analysis project Ga0209812, IMG submission 187502) | Wastewater effluent complex algal communities from Wisconsin, to seasonally profile nutrient transformation and Carbon sequestration -... | ecosystem: Engineered > WWTP > Effluent > Algae...
CGTGGTTGCCCCCCGTGGTTGCCCCAGCCGTGGTTGCCCCCCGTGGTTGCCCCACCCGTGGTTGCCCCAATGGCGCAGGGTCGGCACAGGGGCACGACCCCTACAAAATCATGATTTTCCTGAGAATGAAACAGCCCTCTTAAGATGACGGGGTTTTATTCTTAATTAGAACCCGGAGAAGAAGTGGGATTTGACTCCGAATAAGGTGCTAACATAGGGGGAGATGAATTAGATTGTTTCAAAGTAGAAGAAACTAAAGCATAACCGAGAAACGCGGGGAGAATCATCGCCATCAGAAACACCGCGCCACCTACCCATAATATCCAATTGCCATTAGGCCCATATTGGGAACGATAGGGATCGATTCGAGGAGTTTCTGATTTTAACATATCTCCCATGGCAATAGGACGTTTAAATCTCACTCGGCGATCGTCTAATTTTTCTAATAAAATCCAGCCGCTTTCCGCTTCTTCTTGACAAAGACGATGGAAAATCGCGGGATTACGAAATAAATCGCTTGAGGCGCGCACAATTTTAAATTCCCATCCCATCAGATTAGAGTCTTTTGTCGTAACTTTTGTAGTGCCATTAGTGGCCATCGAATTTACTACACTTGAGTTTTCTTCGGTAGATTCGTAGGGTGTCAACATTTCTTCCTCCTCTTCTTCTTTGGTAATTTTGAATTGTTCATAGTAGATCCATCGGCTTAGAAAAAGGGCTTCTAAACCTAAACTTCCTAGCATGAGGGTCCAAGTTATCATGGCTCTATTGTGTTCAAATAAACCATCAATTTTTTTTCGGATTAAGCTCATGGCAAGCAATCTCGAATGTGAGGACATTCTTCATTGCTAAAAACATTGATTGTATGGTTTCTGCCTTCTTAACTGGGGATTGGGAATTGGGGATTGGGTAATTAATAATCAACAATTAAAAAATAATAAGTGGTAACTATTAATTGTTAATTGTAAACCTTCTTCCTTCTTCCTTCTTCCTTCTTCCTTCTTCCTTCTTCCTTCTTCCTTCTTCCTTCTTTCTTCTATAACTGAGAAACATCCTTACTTTTTATTATTTTTGAGGTAAATAACCTTCGATTAGACAATCATTACCTATTTTTCTTATTGTGACTTTTTGGAGGGTTAACGCGTCCATCATGGAGGCAAATCCTAATTCTCCTACGGGGGTTGGTGCTCCTTGTCCACCGATAATTTTAGGCGCGATAAATGCTAAAATTTTCTGTACAGAACCCTCCGCGATCGCGTGGGCGGCTAAAGTACCCCCACATTCCCATAAAACTGAGAGAAATTCGCGATCGTAAAGATATTTCATTACTGTCGCAGGAGTTAAAGGCGATAACTCTATCACTTCTACAGCGCGATCGAGCAGAAATTTCTGAAATTCAGGATTAGCATTAGTTTCAGTTAAAACTAAAGTTCCAGCTTCCTTTATATCCCAAAGATGGGCATTTGCGGGTAAATTTAAGGTACGACTCATTATTACGCGTAAAGGATTACGATCATCTTTGTGATGAGTCGTTAATAAAGGATTATCACGGCGTACCGTATTCCCCCCGATAATTACAGCATCACAGGCAGCGCGTAAACTGTGTACTTCTTTACGCGATTCTTCTCCTGTTACCCAGGTACTATGACCTGTATTAGTAGCAATTTTGCCATCCAGTGTCATCGCGTATTTAAGAATACCAAAAGGTTTTTGATAGAGAATGCGGTGAATAAAGGCCTCATTCAGTTGACGACAAGCCTCTTCCTCCACACCGACAACTACTTCAATTCCCGCGTCTCGTAACCGTTTAATACCTCCACCGGCTACCAGGGGGTTCGGATCAACCATTCCCACCACAACTTTACTCACACCTGCTTTGACTAATGCTTCGGAACAGGGCCCCGTTCGGCCATAATGATTACAAGGTTCTAAACTAACGTAAATTGTGGAGCCTTTCGCCAAATCTCCCGCGTCTCGGAGGGCAAAAATTTCCGCGTGGGGTTTTCCCGCGCCGGGATGGAATCCTTCCCCGACAATGTTACCATCGGCATCGACGATGACGGAACCCACTAAGGGGTTGGGTGATGTTCGTCCCAAGGCGCGACGCGCTAATTGCAGACAACGGTACATCATAGCGCGATCGATATCTGTAATGATAGGTTTTTGAGGTTGGGGTTGAGTGCTCACGCGAGAACTTTCCAGACTGTGTAAGATTCATCCCTGAGTTTACCCCAACCTATGAATACTGGTAAGCTCAGAGGCATTTAAACCACATAAAGTAGCACAAGCATCTTGCTTGTACCCCACAGGCTAATGCCTGTGCTACTGGGATTAAAAATGCGTAACAGCTTAACAGGGGAAAAGAAATCATTAGAAAAAGGGTACTATGACGACTCTAACTCGGATTTCGGCAAGGAATTCCCCCGATCAAATTCCCATCTGGCAAAGGGCAACTTGGGAAGATTATGTCGAGTGTTGCGAAAATGCTAATGCTGAGAATTTTCGTATTTTCTTTAATCAAAGTTATCTTTTTGTTGATATGGGATGGGAAGGAATCGATCACGTGAGATATCGTGAACTACTGACAATGTTATTTTTTGTCTGGTTTAGTCGTCAAAGAGGACAAATCTTTGATTGTTTGGGGGGTTGTATTTTGGAGAAACCCAAACAAAGGGCGGCATCCCCTGATCAGGTATTATATATAGGAGGAGGTTCTCCTCCTTGGCAAGAAGGAGAACCCCGTCGCGTTAATTTAAGGGAGTGGCGCGTCCCTGATTTAGTCTGTGAGGTTGGTGATACTGCTTTAGCCACTGATTTAGATGAAAAAAGCAAATTTACTCGGGGTTAGAAATTCCTGAATATTGGGTTATTGATGTGGGAGGAGCGTGGGTTCTGGTATTTCGTTTACAACCCGATGGGAAATATCAAGAGTCCAATATATCGGGTGCTTTAGAGGGTAAGCGCGATCGCGTTAGTAGAAGAAACCTTAGGGCGTTTACAACAGGAAAGCAATGGAAGTGCGGCCCTTTGGTTTGCCCAACAAATTTAATGATATAATATCATGAAGTCCTTTGGGTTGAACCCACCATCTATCTGTGAATCACAAAGGCTTAAGGACTCAACTCAACCGACAGATGAAGTAGGTTGGGTTGAACCCACCATCTATCTGTGAATCACAAAGGCTTAAGGACTCAACTCAACCGACAGATGAAGTAGGTTAGGTTGATCCCACCATCTATCTGTGAATCATAAAGGTTTAAGGACTCAACCCAACCTACTATTGAGTAATGATTTCAATGATGACCACATAAATTATGAGGATACCAAGATGACTGAAAATTTGACTATCAACAGGGATAAGAGTAATTATCAGGTAAATTTATTAGCTATTAATATTACCGGAACCATAGAAAATAACAATCTTAATAGAGCTAAATTAAAGGCCATTCTTAAGATGTTACACTCATTAAGTGATGATGAAACTTTAAAGATTATTGATGTAGAAGATAAAAAACTTAGCATTATCTTAGGAGGTGCTGAAGAAAGTCTTAATAAGATTCAAGACTTATTTGAATCCAGTGGATTAACCGGGGAAAAATTAACGATCAAAAAAGTCCATTTTCTCGAAAAACTAGACCAGCAAAAAATTGATGAAAAAGTTCAACTAATTCAGGAAATCAAGTCTAAAGGAATAAAAGGAAAATACTTACAAGGTGTTAATTTAATTTGGGCTGATCTTAGTAACATTGATTTCAGTGGGGCTAACTTAAGAGATGCTGATTTTAGATTAACTATTCTCAGTGGGACTAATTTTGCTAGAACCAAGCTAATTGGAACAAACTTCCGTGGAGCTGATCTCCGTGGAGCCGATCTCCGTGGAGCCGATCTCAGTGGTGCTAATCTCAGTGGAGCCGAGCTCCGTGGCGCCAATCTCAGTCAAAGCGATCTTATTGTCGCTGACTTGAGAAGAGTCAATCTCAGTGGAGCTGATCTCAGTGGAGCCGATCTCAGTGGAGCCGATCTCAGTGGAGCCGATCTCAGTGGAGCTGATCTCAGTGAAGCAAACCTCCGTGATACTAAGCTTCTTGTCGCTGACTTGAGAAGAGCTAACCTGACTAATGCCAAGTTGAAAGGTGCTGAAGTTGGGAAGTCACAATGGGGAAATAACCAAGGAATTACGGCAGAAACAAAGAAAGAGCTTATACAACGAGGTGCTATCTTTCTGGAAACGCCGATCCCCCTTGTTTAACTTCTTGTCTAATCAGAATATCAAGGTAAAACCGAGAAATCTTTATTAATTTATTGAGTAAATAATATGTCTGAGAATATGCGACGGGAGTTTGCTAACAGGGAGGAGTTAATTGCTTATTTACGGGAGGAATTTCCTAACGCGGCAATGGTAGATCCTCATATTAGTCCTATTTCTGGTGGACGGAAATCCGCCGAAACTTTACTCCAAAATGTTGATCCTATTAAATATAGTGCAACTCGTAATTTTTTAAACGGCTCTGTGACACGGTTATCTGCTTATTTGCGTTATGGGGTTTTGAGTTTGGCGGAAGTTCGCGATCGCGTCCTTGAGAAAGTCCGCGATCGCGCTGATGCTTTTAAGTTAATCAATGAATTAGGATGGCGTGATTATTGGCAAAGATTATATCGAGAATTAGGGGAGAAAATCTGGGAAGATATCGAACCTTATAAAACGGGCTTTCTTGCCAAAAATTATCAAGCCAAATTACCCGATGATATTATTAATGGTAAGACGGGATTATTTTGTATTGATAGTTTCAGTCAGGAATTAAAGGAAACGGGGTATTTGCATAATCATGTAAGAATGTGGTTTGCTGCTTATATTATACATTGGCGAAGGGTAAAATGGCAAGGGGGAGCGCGTTGGTTTTTACAACATTTATTAGATGGCGATCCCGCAAGTAATAATTTATCTTGGCAATGGGTTGCGAGTACCTTTAGTCATAAACCCTATTTTTTTAATCGGGAAAATTTGGAGAAATATAGTCAAGGGGTTTATTGTCGTCAATGTCTTCTTTATGGGAAGTGTGATTTTGAGGGAAGTTATGAGGAATTAGAAAGAAAATTATTTCCCCAATCGGAAAAATTAGACCGCGTTGGTGGCAGTCAAAGTTGGCAACATCCTCGCAAAAAACGCCGTTAAAAAACTTTAATCCTGGGGAGGTAACTCCCTTTCCTTATTACCTCACATGAAAGGAGAAATTTCCATGAAGAAAAAGATAATTTGGGTTCATGGTGACTGCCTAAGTCCCTTAAGTCCGAGTTTCCAAAAATATCCTGACTTTCCCGCGGTTTGGGTATGGGATGACGCGTTAATTAATGAATGGGAATTAAGCTTAAAACGGATTACTTTTATCTATGAATGTTTGTTAGAGTTACCTGTGACTATTCGACGGGGTGATGTCGCAACAGAAATTTTAACTTTTGCTAGAGAAAATCAGGCTGATGGTGTGGTTACGGTGGAAAGCCCAAGTCCTCGCTTTGGGGAAATTCGCGATCGCGTTGCCTCTGAACTTTCTTTAGAAATTTTACCTTTAGAGTCTTTTATTAATTATGAGGGTTTTATTGATTTGAAGCGGTTTTCTCGTTATTGGCGGATCGCGGAAAAATATGTATTTGAAAATGGCTCGGCTACATCACGTTTTTGATAGATGGCAGTTTTGTAGGGGCTGTTTCATATGTAAGGGCGGGTTAACCCCTATCTTCAAAATATAACTTCAATAGAGGTAAAATAGCTCCTACTACCACCAACAAATAACCTGAAAAAAACAGGCTGGTGGGGATGGGGCGGGTTTTATAGCCAGTCTGTTTTGCTACACAGATGTTGGTGAAAGAGCCCCTAGGAATTCCTTTAAACAGAAGATTTAGACAAAGGTTTTAGCTCTTTTTTGACAAATTTATTGAAGAAATAGCCAACTTGGTTTTATAATGTGATCAATGAGATATTGACTCTGACGGTTTACTGATTATGATTCCAAAACAACTGAGTTTGAAAAATTTTTTAAGTTACCGTGACGCGTCTCTTGATTTTCGCGGCTTACATACCGCGTGTATCTGCGGGCCCAATGGCGCGGGTAAGTCTTCTTTATTAGAAGCGATCGCGTGGTCGATTTGGGGAGAATGTCGCGGGGGTTCGGATGATGATATCATCCATTTGGGAGAAATGGAGGTAAAAGTTGATTTCATTTTTTCTACTCAAAATCAAATTTATCGGGTTATTCGTAATCATCGTCGGGGACAAACAACCCATTTAGAATTTCAAATTGCTACGAATCCCGATACTACGGATAAATATAATTTTCGCGCCTTAACAGAGCGAGGCTTAAAGGCGACTCAACAAAAGATTTTAGATTATATTAAACTGGATTACGAGACTTTTGTTAATTCGGCTTATCTGCGTCAGGGACGCGCCGATGAGTTTATGATCAAAAAACCCAGTGAGCGCAAGGATGTATTGGTTAATCTCCTCAAACTTAATCAATATGATACTTTAGCGGATCACGCGAAAGAATTAGCCAAAAAATTCAAAGTCCGGGTGGACATTTTAGAGGAAAGTACAGACAAGATTAAAACCCAATTACTCGACAAACACGCGATCGTGTCTCAAACCTCAACACTCCAAGAAACCATAGCTCAACTGCAATTGCAACAAAAAGCAGATACGGAACAATTACAGCATTTACAGGGACAACAACATCATCGTCAAACCTGGGAAAAATTGCTAAATGGCCAAAAACAACAATATGATCATCTTAGTCAAGAATGGGCTCGTTTACAACAGGAATTAACGGTGACAACACAGCAAAAAAAAGAACTGGAAGCTTTATTGTTACAAGAAGAGAAAATAAACACGGGATTAGCCCATTTTCAAGATTTACAAACTTTAGAAGAAACCCTGTCTGTTAAATTTAAACAAAATCAAGAAGCCCAAGGAAAACGTCAACAATTACAAGAGTTACAGCGACAAACAATTAGTCAATTACAGGGGAAAGTTCAACAAATACAAGCCCAATTAGACTCCTTAGAGCAACAGGAAAAAGAAACTCAAGATATTCTGAAACAATTACCCGATGTTGAAGCCGGTTTTCAACAACTACAAACAGCGCGATCGCGTCTGAATCAACTAGAAGAATTACAGGTAAAAGTCGCCCCTCTAGTGCAACGTCGTCAACAGGTGGAAGTACAAATAGAACGAGCTCAGGCACGTTTAGCGGCGCGATTAGAGGAACTTAATTTCTCTAGGAAAAAAATGCGTTTAACTCAAGAAAAACGTAAACCTCAATTAGAACAAGAATTAGGAGAAACTTCCCGTCAAATTACCGAATTAGAGAAAAAACGAGTCTATCAACAACGGGTAAGAGAAAAAGGACAAGAAAGACATCAATTTTTAGAGCGTTTAAATGCCAATAAACGAGACTATGAAGCACGTTTAGCGGAATTAGAGCAAAAAATTCAATTATTAGGAGTTCCCCCTCAAAGTGATAATTTAGAATCAGAAATTATCACTCTTCCCCTTTGTCCATTGTGCGATCGTGCCTTAGATGAACACCATTTGGAATTAGTGATCAAAAAACAACAGACACAACAACAGGAATTATGGGAGCAATTATGGGTAGTGCGGGAACAATTAACATTATCGGAAAGAGAAATACAAGTTTTACGCAATGAATATCGCCTCCTAGAAGAGGAATTATTACATTATCAAGAATTACGGGAAAAAAGGGGTATTATTCAATCACAATTACAAACAATTGATAATGATCTTAACCATCTTCAAGAATTATTAGCCGAAGCAAATAGTCTGGAAAATTCTCTAAAAACGGGGGACTATGCCAGAGAATTATATACTGAATTAAACCAAATTGATGCCGAGATCAAAAACCTAAACTATAATCAAGAAAATCATGCGCTGGCTCGCAATGATGAAAAAAGATGGCGTTGGGTGGAAGTGAAATTAGGTCAAATTAAAGAGGCTCAAAATAAGTTACAAAAACTGAACCAACGTCGCCCAGAATTACAAGGAATTTTAGTTAATTATCAACAGGAATTAGAGCAGGAAAAAAACAATTCTGAATTACAGCTACAAATTCGAGAGATAGAAAATTATATTACAGAAATTGGCTATAGTTTAGAGGAACATAGTGCATTACGTCGAGAAATGCGTGATAATCAATTTTGGTTATCACGGGTTCAAGAATTACGTCAAGCACAACAATTATTTCCCCAATTAGATAGCCGTATTCATCAATTAATGGGTTTATTAGAAGTGCGAACATTGGATTTAGAAAATATAAAATCGCAATTATCTTCTCTTCAAGAGCAATTAGAAGAAACCCCCGATCCCAATAATGCCATTATCACCTTAGAGAAAAATATACAACAACGGCGGCAAAGTTTAGATCAACAATTAGGAAGTTTAGGGCGATTGCAACAACAACAACAATATTTAGAGAGTTTAGAAAGTCAACAAGAAGCGCAAAAAGAACATATTACCGCGGCCAAACGTCAATATCGAATCTATCAAGAATTAGCGCAGGCTTTTGGTAAAAATGGCATTCAAGCCTTAATGATTGAAAATATTTTACCCCAATTAGAAGCCGAAACTAATCAAATTTTATCCCGGTTAAGTGCCAATCAATTGCACGTTCAATTTATTACGCAAAGGGCGACAAAAACCACAAAATCCAGTAAAAAAGAACCCAAATTTATCGAAACTTTAGATATTTTAATTGCCGATGCCAGGGGGACACGATCCTATGAAACCTATTCCGGTGGTGAAGCCTTCCGTATTAATTTTGCCATTCGTCTTGCCTTAGCAAAGTTATTAGCACAACGGGCGGGTACAGCCTTACAATTATTAGTTATTGATGAAGGTTTCGGGACTCAAGACTCCGAAGGTTGCGATCGATTAATTTCTGCCATTAACGCGATCGCGTCCGACTTTGCCTGTATTTTAACAGTGACTCATATTCCTCATTTAAAAGAGGCATTTCAAGCCCGAGTCGAAGTGATAAAAACCCCTCAAGGTTCCCGAATTAGTTTATCAATTTAATCCCAGGAAAAAAATCAGAAACCGGGTTTCTGAGATCAGTTTATACAAAGCGGTTTATTGGTAAAAAGAAACCCGCTTTCTGAGATCAGTTTATACAAAGCGGTTTATTGGTAAAAAGAAACCCGGTTTCTGAGATCAGTTTATACAAACAGGAAGCTCCGTAAAAAGAAACCGGGTTTCTGGGATCGGTTTACGCAAACCGGTGACTCGGTAAAAAGAAACCCGGTTTCTGGAATATAATTCTATACAAAAAAAATTGGGTATGATATAATTATAGTCTTAATCATAAACTCAGTAGGATTATTTATGAATCACTTACCGTCACGGGGGCCCATTCGTCCTAAAATTAGCACCATGCCACGCCCTCAGTCGGAGGCATCTTTACAATTAGATATTTATAAATTAGTCATGGAAAAACAGCGAATCCAGGCGGAATTACGTTTGATTGAGCAACGGGAAAAACAATTAAAACAACGATTAAACGTTGTGGAAAATACTATTGCAGATACGGAGAAAAAAGTGCAAGATTTTCGCAGCTTAAATAATGGCGATCAAGATAAGTTAAGAACTCGTTCCCCAGCTTTTCCTCAAGCCAAAAGTCTTAAAACTTTTTATTTGGAATATTAATTTTTGATTGTCGATCAGTCTTCCTTCTTCTTCGATTGAATTGATTTCGGGATTTTCCATGAATAATGAAAGTTTGTTTTTTTCCGTTATTATTCCTACTTATAATCGTCCCGATCGCGTGCAAGAATGTCTGGCATCTTTGCTGAAATTAGACTATAGACGCGATCGGATGGAAATTATTATCGTTGATGATGGCAGTAAAACGCCATTAGACGAAATTATTAGGCCTTACCAAAATCAGATAAATATTACCCTAATTAGACAAGAAAACTCCGGGCCTGCGAAAGCCAGAAATACCGGTGCATTGACAGCGAAAGGGAAGTTTTTAGCCTTTACCGATGATGATTGCACCCCCACGTCTGATTGGTTAAAGGAATTAGAATTACAATTTAATAAAAAACCAGATTGTTTAATAGGTGGCGCGACAATTAATGCTTTACCTGATAATATTTATACAACAGCTAGTCACGAAATTATTAATTATCTTTACAGTTATTATAATTCGAATCCTGAAGAATCCCGTTTTTTTACCTCCAATAACTTTGCTCTTGCGAAAGAGTTATTTATCAAAATAGGTGGGTTTGATACCTCTTTTTCCTTAGCCGCAGGAGAAGATAGGGAATTTTGCGATCGCTGGTTACATTTCGGTTATAAAATGATTTATGCCAGGGACGTAAAAGTTTATCATGCCCATGAATTAAGCTTAAAAAAATTTTGGAAACAACAATTTAATTATGGACGGGGTAACTTTTCCTTTCAAACAATTACCGCCAAACGCCACCGCAAAAAATTCCAAAATTTTTCCTTTTATTGTAATTTATTAAAGTATCCTTTTTCCCTATCCTTAAATCATTCCACATGGTTAATCGCATCCTTATTTTTATTATCTCAATTCGCCATTGCCGCGGGATTATTTTCCGCAAGGATTGAAAAAAATTTTCCGACGAAAAGTTGACGGAAATGCTAATACCCTGAAAAAGGGGGGAACAACAACTGGCACAAAGTCCCCCTTTTCAAGGGCTAGGGCGAGCCCATAATGTCTAGCATGATTTTGGGAAATTGGTATCGAGTAAGTCACGAATGATAAAAACGAACCTAAAAGAAACTTTTTTTCTCTGGGGAATCTTACTTACTAATTAGAAAAAATTACCCAGAAACGGGGGTTTCACATAACTTCGATTAATTAGCCACTTCGGTGAACTTTTGCTAAATTGATTCGTCTATGTATCTAACCGTCAAAAAAACGCGTCGATCGCGTCTAGTCAGCAACGGCAAAACTACACAAAAACCGAAACCCAACTTGCTGAGGAAAAAACCGGGTTTCTGGCAGTGATCTGTTTGCTAAAATGACATTTTTTTAATAAACCCTGTTTCTGCATAAGTCTTATTAATTAATAATTTATCAAGAGAGAAGAATCAGGGAGTATTCTTGTCAATGTGAGGTATAAAAATATGAGTTTTGTAATTTTCGATGAGGCTTTTTATCTTAATTCTAATCCCGATGTAAAACAAGCCGTTCAAGCCGGTATCATCAAATCAGGACGGGATCATTTTATCCAATATGGATTAAAAGAAAAACGAGTAAATGTTTCTCCTTTTTATAATGAGGAGTTTTACTTGCAAACTAACCCCGCCGTCGCTCAAGCCGTCAAAGATGGTAATTTTGCTTCCGGCTTAGACCATTTTATTCAATTTGGAGAAACCGAAGCGCGATCGCCCTCTTCTCTCTTTGATGAACAGAAATATCTGCAACGATATCCCGATATTGCAGCCGCCGTAAAAGCCGGAAGTTTGAGTTCAGGATTAGCACATTTTCTCCAGTTTGGACAAACAGAAGGTCGTCATGGAACTCCCTTTGTCGAAAGCATTTATCGTGGTGGTTATCCTGATGTCGATCAAGCCGTCAAAGCAGGAGTTTTAAAATCAGGACTTGAACATTATCTTTTATATGGACAATACGAAAACCGAACCGCGGTTTTTCAGGGAGACAGTGGCATTAATGATACCATTACTGGTGTTGGCAAAGATGCTCGCATATATGGAGTAAGTGTTGCTCCATATATGTTTCCTTTAAATGACTATCAGCAGATTAATCAGAGTTTTTGGCAAGTAGGAAATTCTCAGCCTAATGAAGTTGATGTCTTAATTGGGAGTCCCGAAAAAGATACCTTTTATCTCAGTGCTGTGACGAATCGCAAAACGCCCTATGGTCTGACGCTCTATGGTACAAGTGGAGATAATGATTACGCGTTAATTCAAAACTTTGAAGTCGGCAAAGATAAATTAGCTTTAGTGGGAAATATTGACAATTATCAATTTGTACCTACTAATGGTAATTTGCAGGTTTACATAGTCAGTAATTACACGACTACACCTGTAAATCCACCAGAGTTAATCGCGATTTTGTCCGGTGTTAATTCTGCCAATAGTATCACGAATAGTTTGGCATTTAGTGTTCCTAGCTTAGTGACGTATTAAAGTAGGTTGGGTTGAATCTCTCAAGGATTTCTCATGGGAGATATGGCAAAATTCAACCCAACCGAGAGACTGGCTAGGGCGGGTTCACCAACATCCTTCTTGGGTGGCAAAGGATACTGGTGAACCCGCCCCTACAGTAATCCGCGATATACCAAAATTCAACCCAACCTACGATCGCGGAATGTAAAATTATCATTAACTACTGTAGGGTAGGCTAACCCTGCCTTTGCTCTGATTTTGGGGATATTTCTATTGGTATCTGATATACTGGTAATTAGGGTGCATCTCAGTTTTAAAGAGGGCGAAGAGGGCGAAGCATGACCGTATATAGGTTATTAGTTGTAATTTGATATTTACTGCGGTCATGCTTCGCCCCTACTCCAGACATATTTGCAAAAATGAGTTGCACCCGGTAATTACCGCGTATTTCAGGTTTATGAGTTTTACAATTAATGAAAAAATCGCCATGAACAGACTTTCATGACTGTTGCCTGTTGCCTGTTGCCTGTTGCCTGTTCCCTGCTGTATTAGCATTAAAGGTAAGTTTCCGTCATGTACAATGCGTTGGATATAGCTAAATATTTCATTACACTTGCTTCTCCTGAAGAAGAGGATTTAATTACTGATCTCAAACTTCAGAAATTGCTCTACTATGGACAATGTTGACCTTTAGCTTTATTGGGAAAGCGCATTGCTCCACCATCGCCCCTTAGCACCACAGAAAAGTAATATAAATGCCACCTGATCAAATAGAAAGTGTACTTAAGGGGATTCTGAAACAGTATCAGAATTCTTTTAGCAACAAAATCTACGTCGAAGAAAATGACGACCATGATCCACTCATGGATGTTTTTGGTATTACCCCTAGTCTCAAAAGAGAGAATCGTCAATATTGGGGTAGAGAATTAGGAATGTGTTGGCAGCGGCTTGTGACAGAGGTTTTTTGTGCCAATTGCCCAGATTATCAACCTGCATTAAAGGTTGGCGATGATGAACCTTGTGATTGTATCGTTGGGACCGATGCCATTGATACAAAATACAGAATTGGTTCAGGTGATTCTGGAACCTTAAAAAAATTTAAGCAGTACGGAAAATTGCTACCAGAAAAAGGATTCCGACCCGTTTTACTGATTGTTCGAGAGGATAATCTTTCTGCCGCGATTACCGCGTGCAATGCGGGCGGCTGGAATGTCTTGCAAGGCGAAAAAAGTTTTGCCTATATTCGAGAAAAGAGCGGTTTCGATTTGCTCCGGGCTTTTGACAAATTTACGAAGACACAGGAGTTTTACATTACACGATGAATACAAAAAAACGATTACAACTTCTACAGGGCGATTGCAGAGATATTCTGGACTTGCTCGAAAATAACAGCGTTTCCTGCGTTATAACAGATCCACCTTATAACTATGAGTTTATTGGTAGAAATTGGGATCATGATGAAATAAAAAGACGGATGGAGCGAATACAAGACAGTTCTACTCTTGTTAAAAATATTCCCTATGGGAGCGGTTTAGCTGGGGGGGTTCGCAATGAGCGGTGGTATCAGCGCAATCGTGAAAATGTTGTGCAGTATATTGAATGGGCAAAAGATTGGTCAAAAGGACTGATGCGTGTCTGCAAAAATGGTGCGATTGTGGCTGTTTTTAGTAGCACAAGAACCCTAGCTCATGTGCAGATTGCTCTTGAGGACGCGGGCTTTTATGCACGAGATGTTATTGTTTATAGACGGCACTCCGGCATTCCTAAAGGCTTAAATATTGAGAAGAAACTAGATAAACTTGGCGATTCAAATGCCCATAACTGGAAGGGATGGCACACTTGTCTAAGAAATGAATGGGAGGCTATCGTTATTGTGCAAAAACCTCTGATCAATAATTACATTCAAACCATACAAGAAACTGGATTAGGACCCTTTAATGCCATATTGTCCGATGGCTCTTTTCAGTCAAATATCTTGGAAGGTTTTTCCAAAGGCAGTGATGAAAAATTTGATGAACATTGCACCATAAAGCCTATATCTCTTATCAGACGACTTCTTGAGTTATTTCTCCCAAAAGGCAAGGATCATGTAGTGCTTGATCCCTTTGCAGGAACTGGGACTACTTTAGTTGCGGCTATGGAACTAGGTTATATCGCGATCGGCATTGAAATTGAGGAGAGGTATATTGATATCATAAAAAAACGTTTAGAGCAATCCTTAGAGTAATCTATCAGTAGAGGTAGCCGATCTCGCGGGTGCAACTCATTTTTGCAGATACGTCTGTAGGGGCGAAGCATGACCGCAGTAAATATCAAATTATAACTAATAACCTATATACGGTCATGCTTCGCCCTCTTCAAAGTTGAGATGCACCCGATCGCGCTTTCCGTTCATTTAATAATGACGCGGTGTATTAACCCATAAAGTAGGTTGGGTTGAATCTCTAACCTATTTGTCATCCGCGATATATCAAAAATCAACCAAACCTACGATTTGATATACTGGTAATTATTCGCATTAAAGGTAAGTTTCCGTCATGTACAATGCGTTGGATATAGCTAAATATTTCATTACACTTGCGTCTCCTGAAGAAGAGGATTTAATTACTAATCTCAAACTTCAGAAATTGCTCTACTATGCACAAGGTTTCCACTTAGCTTTATGGGGAAAACCCCTATTTAATGAAAAAATAGAAGCTTGGCAATATGGGCCTGTCGTGCCAGAGGTTTACCGGATCTACAAGCAATATAAAGCCGACTCTATTCCACAGCCTGACGATTTTAATGTAGATCAATATGATCAAGAAACACAGGATTTGCTTGATGAGGTTTATGAAGTCTATGGACAATACACCGCCCCAACACTAATGCGTTTTACTCATCAAGAACCACCTTGGAAAGAAACTCCTCTTAATGAGGAGATATCACTGGCTTTGATGAAGGCATATTTTGAGACTCAACTTATCAATTAGTCATGGCAAAGATGAAGGGTAAAGAACCTAGAAAGGGAAAGCGCATTGCTCCACCACCGCCCTTACCCAGTACCCCAAATTATGATTTACAACCCCCTGTTTTTTGTTTTCGGTATCTTGATAAAACCCACGGTTTAGATAGCTGTGATAAAGACGAGAAAGCGGCCCTGGTATCTACTTTGTACAAACTTAGTCAGTTATCTTGGAGAGAGCTTCGTCTTGCACCCCGTCATGGGGTTGGGTACGAAATAATTGACCGCAATAAGTACCTACACAAAATTAATTGTATATTTTATGATTAGATTGATTGGGCGAATGCCATTCGCCCCTACACAAACAAAGATGAGATTGATTGGGCGAATGCCATTCGCCCCTACTGAAGAAATTCAAAGAGCGCAGGCGGGTTTCGCGCTACGCGCACGCTACGCGAACGTCTGTGTAGACGCGGTTTTAACCGCCCGGTCAAATTAATTCGGCTATAGGGATGAAGCAATTTTTCGTATAGTCTGGCTCGATAGGTCTTTTGAAGTTTATGATCGCGGAAATTAAGAATAATTTGCCAGAAGTGGTAAATGGATATCTTTGACTCTTACGCATGAGTGTCACTTTCTTCTGCCAGAACTTTTAGCATAGTGTCTGCTGCTTCAAAAGCATCATAAGGAGACCACACAGGGTACGACATACCATGTCTGAGTAATTCGGACTCATCTTGCGCCAACTCTGACACTAGACATTGCACGATGTGTAACTTTTCGGAACGGTTTAATCGGCTTAATAATGGGATTAACTCGCTCATAGTCATAGGTTTAGCCCAGAAACTTAATCAATTATACAGCAGGGAACAGGCAACAGGCAACAGGCAACAGGCAACAGTAGTAGGTTGGGTTGAATCTCCAACCTATTTGTCATCCGCGATATATCAAAATTCAACAAAACCTACGATCAGCTACCTAGTCAAACAGTTATTTAACTGCTGGTATAGTTGCAGTTGATTTAAGGAACGTCCGATCAATATCAGTTGATTGCTGGGTTTTCCTTGCCATTCTTCGTCTTTAAAATTGTAGCGTTTGCCGCTTAGTTGAAAGATGTGTCTCCTATAACTTTCTTTAAACCAGAGTATTCCTTTTGCCCGAAAAACATCCGCGGGAATTTTTTCTTGCAAGAATACCAGAAACTTCTTGACGGCAAAAGGTCGATCACTGCGGAAAGAAACAGATACAAAACCGTCCTTAGCTAGATGGAGGGAATCGCGATCGTCTTCAGTTGAAGAAGCATCGGGCTGGAATAATCCTACATCTAATATTAGTGGTAGCGGGACTTGACCGTATTGCGAGCGCAAAATTCTGGCCTCGGCTTTCACAGTTCCGATGTAGTTCTCCAGTTCCCTCACTTTTTCTTCAGGTACTAAATCGGTTTTATTCAGCAGTATTATGTCACCATAGATTATTTGTCTGAAGGCGGCTTGACTGTCAAAATGTTCCGGCGTAAAGGTTTCCGAATCCACTACCGTGAGGATGGCATCGATGTTAGTCAAATGTCGTAATCCCGTTCCTAGCAAAGTGAGAATTATCGGTAACGGATCGGCTATGCCGGTAGTTTCAATTATCAGGTAATCGAGCGGATCTTGCCGTTCTAATATTTTGTAAATTGTTTCAACCAATCCATCATTTATCGTACAACAAATGCAGCCGTTACTCAATTCTATCATATCTTCTTCGATGGAAATTAATAACTGACTGTCGATATTTATCTCCCCGAACTCATTAACTAATATGGCAAATCTTAAGCCTTTACGATTTAGAATAATTTGATTAAGCAAAGTGGTTTTTCCACTCCCCAAAAAACCGGTAATAATCGTTACTGGCATACCCATTTTGGGCAGATCTTTGATGAGGTTTTTGTCTGGTAGTTCTATATTTTTCATCAGGTATTTTGGGTTGATTTCAAAGTAAAATAAAGTGAATTTATATCAATTAATATAGTTGCTTTCGATTTCTCCATTCCCCCATCCCCATTTTCAATCATATTACCTTTCTTTGCCTAGTTTGAAATATCTTGTAAAATTCATTACTGCGGGAATGTGTCAAACTGACATTCAAACCAGTACCAGGTATAAAATCCGGCTTAAATACCAAGATTTCATCGGTGGTTAATCCGTTCACCCCTTCAATTAATAACCCCACCAAGCCTTTCACTAATTAGGAATCATAATCACCTTTTTTTTCTTCCTTCTATTCGGCAGGAATATACACTTGAGAAACACAGCAGGGCCCTTGGTTTTTCCGCTCCCAATAAACCCCGAATAATGGTGACAGGAATCCTTCCTCTTGGGTTAATTTCCGAAACCCTATCTGGTGTTTCTAATATTTGATTATTCATCTTTCCTTTCTCCCATAACTACAAATTTATTTGGAGAGCGATCGCGTCTTGCCTGCATTTTTCCCCTTCCGATTGAGTGAGCACTAAGGAGCAGCCCATTCATCCCTACCCCCTCAGGGGTGATTAATCGGATATTCAATGTAAAATCCTGTCTCCGTAGTTGGTCTAATGGTCACTTTTGTTTCTGGAAACAGGTTTTGAAGGACTATTGCCAAAACCTGAGGGCAAGTATCGGGAATCCCCAGTAAGGTTTGGACTTCCCTCTGGGATTGAACTTGAGTTGGATAACTAACTCTAAAAAAATGAGAATGATTATCATTATACACAATAACTGATACCTTGTCAATACTACTAAGGGGACAATTTTCAGAAAAGATCGCGCCTTCCGTTCATTTAACATGACGCGGTGTATTAACCCCTAAAGTAGGTTGGGTTGAATCTCTAACCTATTTGTCATCCGTGATATACCAAAATTCAACCTAAAGTAGGTTGGGTTGAATCTCTAACCTATTTGTCATCCGTGATATAGCCAAATTCAACCTAAAGTAGTACCACGTCCAGTCGAAAATGTTGGGTTAAAGTATCAGGAAGTAACTAACTAAAGCTACATCGCTTATATTTCAACCCAGCAAATTAGGCTTGAGGCGCTAGTAGGTTGGGTTGAACTAACCGATTTGTCATCCGCGATATACCAAAATTCAACCCAACCTACAAACTTAAGTAGGTTGGATTGAACGTTTTTAACCCCTCAATTGTGCTTATCCTTTCTGGGCTAAAACTCGCTTGCCGATGGGTTCTGGTACTTCTTGTAAATGGTCAAATTGCCAATTGAAAAACCCTACTCCTAAGGTTTGCGATCGCAATTCGACAATTAAATCTTGCATCTCCGCGATCGGTAAATAAGCTGAAATGGTATCCCATCCTTGCCAATCAGACTTAGCATCATAGCCTAAAATTTGACCACGACGACCACTAATTAACTGTAAAACCTTCGAGGTAAAATCATTAGGAGCATAAATTTCTACCGATGCAATTGGCTCTAATAAAACTGGCTCACCTTTCGGCATTCCCTCTTGCATCGCGAGACGTGCCGCGGACTTAAATGCTTGTTCCGAACTATCCACAGAATGATAGGAACCATTCGTTAAAGTTACCGAAATATCAACAATAGGAAACCCTAATGGCCCCTGTTCTAAATATTCCCGAACTCCTATTTCTACCCCTGGGATATATTGTTTCGGTACGACACCTCCGACAATGCTTTGATTGAAATTAAATCCTTCTCCCCGTGCTAAGGGTTTAATATCCAAATAAACATCGCCAAATTGTCCATGTCCGCCACTTTGGTGTTTATAGCGTCCATGAATTGAAGTCACTGGTTTACGGATGGTTTCTTTATAGCCAATTTTGGGTAAAGTTGTTACCATCGGTAAATTATATTTACGCCGTAACCGATCTAACGCGACTTTTAAATGTATTTCCCCTTGCCCCCATAAAATGATTTCATGGGTATCCGTGTTTTGTTCCCAGTTTAATGACGGATCTTCTTCTATTAATTTGGCTAACGCGCCACTTAATTTCACTTCATCATTGCGTTTTTCGGGCGCGATCGCGAAGGCAAAAACCGGCGATAAAACTTCTGCTTTTGGTAATTCTGTTGTCCGCGCCGTAGCATTTTGACTCAGGGTATCCCCTGTTTTCATTCCTTCTAAACGCCCTAACGCGACAATTTCACCCGCGCTGGCTGAATTTAAACTTTGGGTTTGTAGCCCCATCAAACGATAAATTCCACCGACACGAACACCATTTAATGTCGCGCCATCATTGAGAGTTCCTTGCCATATTCGTACTAGAGAAAGTTTGCCTCCTTGGGGTGTATAATAAGTTTTCAAGACTTGAGCTAAAGGGGCCTCTTCTGAAAGAGTAATACCTCGACGTTCGGCCATGACATCGGAGCTCGGTGCTTCTCGTAATAAGGCATCTAAAAGAGGACGCGTCCCAAAGTCTTGTTCGGCAATACCAAAAAAGACGGGAACGATTAGATCCGCGCCTAATTCCATTTTCAAATCTTTAGTTATTTCCTCTTGATCGGGGTTGATTTCTTCCAAGAGTTCTTCTAATAGATGATCGTCAAAATTGGCTAATTCTTCTAACATTAGCTGACGCGCTTCATGCTCTTGCTCTTTTAATTCCTCTGGTAAGGGTACTTTGTCCGCGGGCGCTCCGGCATGATAATGATAGGCTTCTTCTGTGACTAAATCAATAAATCCTTGTAGATTTTCATCTTTGACGATGGGGTATTGATGGGGAATAATAGGACGACTAGAAACGCTTTTTAGCGCGTTGAGGAGCGCGGTGAAATTAGTAGCGATCGCGTCACTAGAAGCACGATCCATTTTATTGATAAAGACAATATGGGGAATTTCCCAATCATCGAGGAATTTAAACAAAGGCGCGAGGGTGAGAATGCGATCGCGCACAGCTTCGCAAACAATAACCGCGGCATCAACGCCCATTAAAGCATTATCCGTTTCTTGGGCAAATTCAATGGAACCCGGGCAGTCTAAAAAGGTGAAACGCACCCCTTCATATTCCGTGCCCGCGGTATTCACTTCCACACTCATTTGCCGATCGCGTGCTTCCGGGGAACTATCCCCCACCATGTTACCATCTTTCACAGTGCCTTTACGAGAAATCGCACCCGTTACTGATAACAAGCTTTCCAGTAATGTCGTTTTGCCACTCAGATAGGGCCCGACGATCGCCACATTCCGCGTGGCCGTATTCACTTTTTGGTTCATCTTTTTACCTCTGGGAGAAATGGAAAATTGAGACTGGAAATCGAAAAACGAAACTTGGTTTATCTCAAGTTTCCATTTTTTATTTTCTATTGCCTTTCACAGTAGCGTATTTTCCTCGATAGTCGGTAAAAATGTATCTTGTCTTAATCTTATTAGGAAATCCTATTTCCCTGTACCATAGATTTGTCAAGTTAAGTCAAAAAAATCTCCTAGAGAAAAACGCGTGATTTTAGGCAATAAACCCCTAAAATAAAACAGGACTTAGGTAGAGGGTCTAAATTAGCCCACTCTCTGAGCAGGGCTGTTTCATTCTCACCGGAAAAAGCATCTTTGGGGATCGCAAGTCCTACTGTAGGGGCGGGTTCGCCGAAATCTCTGATACCCACCGACAAATGATATAAACCCGCCCCATCCCCATCGAGAAATTAAGTGGGGTGGGTTTATCTAGGCTATTTGTAGGTAGCAGAATTGATCGTGGAAAGCACAAAATCCTAGAATGAAACAACCCTGCCCTCTGTCAGCGCGATCGTATCATAAACGGGGTTTCTCTGGCAAAAATTTGACAAAAAATGACGATTTTTCGCTAGTAAACCCCGGTTTCTGAGTCAATTGCATAGGGATTTTCCCCGCATCAAAGTAGGGGCAAGGCACTGCCGTGCCCCTACTCAAAATAAACTCTCAATCTCAAGAAATAATTAATGTTTCAGCCTCGTATCTTAGTGATCACTTCCTGTACAGGAGAAAAGCGTTTTCATCCTGAACACCAATTAGTATTAGAAGACTTTAAAGATATCTCCCGACTCCAACAACGCGAAAAAGAATTAAGTGATTTTGTCTGTAGAGCGGGTGAAATGTACACCGGTTTACAACACTTAAGGGCAATGGAAGGTGTACAACAATTACGCGAAACCTTCGGACAAAAACAAGTCGATGTTATCATTCTTTCTGCCGGATATGGTCTGATTTCTGAACATCAATTAATTGTCCCTTATCAAGTTACCTTTAATACCATGAAGGGACCTCAAGTTGATGAATGGGCGAGATTTCTCCAAATACGCGATCGTTTTGAAGACGTGATTAATAGTTATCATTTAATTTTGATCTTATTAGGGGATAATTACTTAAGATCCCTCAGCCTTCCCGTCGCGACTCAACCCCATCAAACATTAATATTTTTAGCCAGTAACAAAAGTCAGAGCTATATTAGAGGGTTAGCCGCCAAAACCTTTATTTTAACCCTATCTAATGCCGAAGCCAAACATTATAAATATGGCTTAGTGGGATTAAAAGGATTTTTATTAAAATTATTTGCTGAATCCCTAACAAGAGAACCCGAATTATTAGAAAAAGTTTATGAAACACCAGAGTTCTTTGATAAACTAATTAATAGTCAACCCCAGCAATTAGAATTACCTCTAGGAGTAGAAACAGTGAAGACAAAAAAAACTAAATCCACAAAAACTAAGCCAATCAAGGAAATAGAGGCCTTAGAAATAGAGGATGAAGAATTAGGATTTAGTAAATTTTTACCAATTCCTGACTTAGCACCCGCGCCCAATATTCATTTTGGCATGAAATATTTTATCCCTGAATGGGATGATCATGTCGATCCCGGTTATGACTTTATTAATGATGTACTCACACCCGGAAGAGATACCTATAAAGATGAAGTTTATGCCCATGAAATATACCCTACTCCTAACTATGATGGGATATTAGTATCTAAAGTCGTTGTTGATAGTAATAAAAAAAAGAAGGCACAAATTAATGAATTTGGAATACATAAATTTATCCGTTTTCAAGGTGAAGTCATGGGAGACTGTGGAGCCTTTGGATATATCAAAGAAGAAGTCCCCCCCTATACAACCGCAGAAATATTAGAATACTATGAGCAAGGCGACTTTAATTATGGAGTGAGTATTGATCATTTAATTGTTGGTATCTTTGCCCAACCCGGAATACGCGAAAAACGCTATAGTATTACCTTAAAAAATGCCGAAGATTTTATTAAAAAACATCGCGAGGGGGGATATAAATTTACACCCATTGGCTCCGCCCAAGGGTGGAGTCCAGAAACCTACGCGGAATCCGTAAAAGCCATTATTGAAATGGGTTATGATTATATCGCGTTAGGGGGAATTGCCAGAGCTCCTAATAAAGAAATTATTGAAATTTTAAAAGCTGTTCATCCCTATTTAAAATCTACCACTCGACTGCATCTTTTTGGGGTGGCGAGACTCAATGCAATTCCTGTATTTAGACATTTAGGAGTTACCAGTTTTGACAGTGCTAGTCCTCTGCGAAGAGCCTGGTTTGGATCAAGAGATAATTATCATACCATGAATGGAACCACCTACGCCGCGATTCGTATTCCTTCTGTTAATAGACATGGAGTAAGGACCAAACGAGTCGTGGAAGCAGGTATTACGGATTATCCCACATTAGGGAAGCTGGAAAAAGCTTCTTTAAAAACCCTAAGAGCCTTTGATAAAGGCGAGTCTTCTTTAGAAGAAACCCTGGAAATATTATTAACTTATGATGAGTTTTTAGAATTACCTCGTGATGGTAAAGTTGACCCTCTTAATGTGATTAAGCGTAGAGCATTACATGATAAAATGTACCGGAAGTTATTAGGAGAGCTACCTTGGAAAGATTGCGATTGTCCTATTTGTGAAAAATTAGGAGTTGATGTGATAATTTTTCGTGGTAATGATCGAAATCGTCGCCGTGGTTTTCATAATACTTATGTATTTTATCGGAAATTTAAAACTATTTTGAATAGTTTAGATTTGTAGGTTGGGTTGAGGCACGAAACCCAACGCTTTATTAAATTTTCATTCCTTATTTATAGATTTTTATGGTTGTTGGGTTGAGGCCAGCGATCGCGTGCGCGCAGCGCAAAACCCAAGCACGAAACCCAAGAAATGCGTTGGGTTTCGCTTCGCTCAACCCAACCTACGAAGAAATGACTTTATTGATAGAAACCCAAGAAATTCGTTGGGTTTTGCTTCGCTCAACCCAACCTACGAAGAAATGGCTTTATTGATAGATGAGAGTTCCCCTCCAGGGAGGGGAAATAATTTTTAGGCTTGAGTTTGGACGGTTTTTTGTCGCTTTTTGCCTATACCGAACATGGGGAATAATTGATATTTGATATACCAGCCAAAGGTGACAAATAAAATAATCACTAATGCACCTATTCCCACCGGACTTGGCAACCAAAACACGGCCTCTAAATGATTAATTTCTCCGGGTTTTAATTGCCAGATAAGTTCTTTTCCTTCTTGTAAAATTTCTAGTGGGAGAGCCTCTGCATCTTGAGAAAGATTTTTCGCACCCCAAGGGGTATTTAAACTCAAGTGTAAGTCTAAGAGATTCCCCGGACTAATTAAGAGATTATCATTGGGAGAACGTACTGATAATTCCCGTAAATCTACTTCTAAATTTACCATATTTCGCAAGAAGAAGACAAAGTTATTTTGCTTGACTTTTAGATGGGATTTCCACTGGGGTAAATCATTCTCTAATTGAATATCTCCCTGAATTTTGTTCCCGGTAATGGGGTTGAAAAATTCATTGAATTTCTGTGACAGTTCCTTACCGTTGTTAAAGGGAATAATTACCTTTATTTCTTCATTAGAGACTTTTTTCATTCTCCCTTGTAGTCTTCTCGCACGGCGTTCGATGGTGTGAAAATATCCTTTAATTGTGCTATTACTAAAACTGGTAACTTGTTCTCCCAGTTTAATAATTTGCACGATTTCGCCATGAGTTTGACTTTCAAAATTGATACTGATATCGGATTGAACACAACCGGTTAAAACAAGAATCGCGGAAATGACGATCGCGATTCTTTTGAGAAAGTCCTGCATAATAATTAACCTTGTCTTGCCGCGACACCTAATTGTGCAAATAAAAGACTAGGAAGATAAGAACTACCCCCTACCCATTCCGGTTGATTTCCTAAATCAACTAAATTCTTAAAGGCTTCAAAAATACTTCCTGCCACCATTGTATTCTTAACTCGCCCGACAATTTGACCTTTTTCTACCTTATAACCTAAATCTAAATTAACAGAAAATTCTCCGGCTAATTGATTAGATTGTCCAGCGCCTAATACCTGATCAATGATTAATCCTTCTTCCATATTCGCGATTAAATCTTCAGTGGAAGTGCTACCCGGAGCCAGACAAAGATTAACTAAACTCGGACTAGGGCGAGAAAGTCCTCCACGAAATCCATTTCCCGTTGATTCTACACCTGCACGGGTTGCCCAACGACGATCCCAATAAAATCCTTGAACAGTGCCTTGATCAATTAAGATTTTTTCATGGGTGGGTGTACCTTCATCGTCAAAGGGACAAGCTGATGGGCCCATCGTCGGATCTTCAAAAAGCGTGACGCGTTCATCAAAGAGGGTTTCACCTATTTTATCCCCCAGCGGTGATGATTTCTGCACTACTGCTTGGCCGGAGAAAATGGTACTAAAAAGACTTCCCAAGGTGCTCGCGGCCGATCGCGGTGTAAAAAGAACCGGATAAGAGCCACTGCTGATACTCGCGTTATTTTCGGCCCAACGATATTTTTGTAGTAAAGTCGCGAGGATGTGATCGCATTCTAAAGCGCGATCGCGGGCAACATCATAACTATAAATTTGTAAGAAATCCTCACCACGCACCAAATTACCACCAAGGGAACCACTAAGAATTTGACTAGATCGTTCAGCATAAACACCTTCACTGGTGGCAATTTTTACGCGACTTTTGCGACTATGAAAACTAACATCAACTAAGATATCAGAATTATACGCGTGTACCTGTTCGATCAGGTTTTTACCGATAGAAACTAATTCCTGTGTTGTGGGAGGAATATAAGAACTATCGGGGGCAATTAAGTGAAAATTACTAGCAAAATCACATTCGACGCGATCGCCAATTTCCGCAGTTTGAATCGCGGCATCGACAAGCTCCTCCAATCTACTTAAGTCAGTAGCACTGGCAAACCCCTGTTTTCCTTCATAAACAATACGAAGGGCGACACCTTGTAAAGCCTTAGTTTGTAAAGACTTGAGGTGATTATTTTCAAATTCAATGGGGGTATCTTGACTAGAAAGATAGTAAACTTCCACCGCGGAAGCCCGCGAAGTGGCTAGTTTTAATAGGTTTTCTAAGGTAGAATCGCTCACGATAATCTTTTTTTTGGTACTGGTATTCAGGTTTATTTTAGAGCAACAGAAGCAAAGAAACCGGGTTTCTGACAGTTATCTCCTGTCTCAATCAGGAATTTGGGTGAAGAAACCCGGTTTCTAGTAGTCCTCTTGTCTCCATCAGAAAATTGGGTGAAGAAACCGGGTTTCTGAATTTCGGTGAAGAAACCGGGTTTCTGGCCCTTGTCTCTTGTGCCTTGAGATAACTCATTCAGACAAAAAACATTAAGCCGATAATAGTTAAAGTTAGTCCGACTAATGCCACCCAGAGAAAGGAATTTTCTTTGGTATTAACCTGAGTCGAATCCACGGGTTTCAAGTCGATCCATTCTTTTTTCTTTTCGGAACTATTGACAGTGGAATTAGGACTAACATTAAAGGCATTATTCTGATTTTGATCTAAGGTAGCTAAATCAGGAATTTGCACTAACCATTCAGGACGACTATTTAATTTGGGAGCTTCGAGGATATACAATAAACGCTTGGCTTGTTGGCGAGTTTCCCAACGGGGATGACGAGTAAGTTGTTTACAAAGCTCGATCGCGTCGGTATTTTGACCCGCGGCTTCATAAGCTGTTACTAACCACATAGAAATCTCACTCCCTAAACGAGAATTGCGATCCACCAAACCGCAGGCTATTTCTAATTGTCGCACTGATTGGGCATATTGACCCGATTCAAACGCGACACAACCGGCTTGATAGGCTTTTTCAATGATTTCTAATTTGTCTGTACTCACACGCGATCGTCCCCCCAATTAAAATTAAAGTTCGTCCGGGTGTTGGCCGAAAGAATTACCCCCTTCATTATCTCGTTTCGAGCCTAAAAGTCGAATACCTCTAGGCTCAACTTTAATGACTGGTTTAGAACAGTTTGCACCCGTATTGCGATCTTGCCAATATTCAAACTTCAAGGAACCTTTTACTCCAATCAAACTGCCCTTATGGACATAATTACCAACAATTTCTGCATCTTTTCCCCAAAGTTCCAAATTAAACCAGTCTGGTTGGTCACTATTCTTGCCTATACGATCAACGGCCAAAGTTAATGTACACTTTACAGAGCCAGACTCAAAATACTTAACTTCAGGATCACGACCTGCACGACCAACTAAGGTGACAACATTAATATTCATAAGCGATGTGAATGAGTGCGTCTTTACTATATTAACCTAAATTAACCTAATTTGCTAATCATCTGCAACTTTTGACAGAGAGCGAGACACTCATACTACCCATCCCTGCACAAAAGCATAAGTCCTAACCTAATTACTTATTACCTATTATGTATTACCTTTATGGTATATAATAGAATAACACTAATTTCAGTAAAACTATCCGTGGAACTCAAATTTTAACCGATTATCAATATCTCTCTTTTCTTTTCTTTGTGCCTTGGTGGTGAGAAAAAGAAGTGAAAGAAAATTAACCACAAAGACACAAAGGCACAAAGAGGGAATTTTCCATTCCTTTGAGGTAAAATAATAAAGATAAAACACCCAAGGGACTACCTAGCCGATCTTCCTCTGTTAATATCAGATATCTTTTATTTCCTTTGTGTCTTTGTGCCTTTGTGGTTAGAAAAAATGGTCTTAATTTTTGCGCCAAATCGTGGTTCCATCTTTTTGATCGATGAGGGTAATACCCTGAGATTTTAACAGATCACGCACGCGATCGCTTTCGGCAAAATTCTTCGCGTTACGCGCCGCTTTTCGTTGGGCAATTAACTCCTCTATTTCCCCATCACTTAACCCCTCTGTCGTTTCTTGAGTATCGACTTCGGGGGAAATTTCTAACCCTAATACACCCGCCAACTTGACTAAGGTTAACCATTTCTGATTTAACACTTCCCCAGGGGTTTCGATTTTGCCTCCATGCTCTACAATATTCTTTTCTCGTCGTAATTCCTTGGCTAATTCAAATAATACCCCCAGCGCGATCGCGGTATTAAAATCATTATCCATCGCGTCAGTAAATTGTTGTACCGCGTCACTCTCTAAGAGATTCAGATCATTAATTGGCTCCAGTTGCCAACCCCATTGATTACCATATTGATAACCAAAAGATAAGCCTTCCTTTAAAGTAGTCCAACCATTTCTCGCAGACGCGATCGCGTCATCAGTAAAATCAATGGGTTTACGATATTGTGCCATTAAGACAAATAACCGTAAAGCCATAGGTTCAAGCCATTCTAATAACTCTCGAATCGTGGTAAAATTGCCTAAAGACTTAGACATTTTTTCCGCATTAACAGTAACAAAACCATTGTGCATCCAATACTTAGCTAAAGATTGCCCCGTTACCGCTTCCGACTGTGCAATTTCATTCTCATGGTGAGGGAAAATTAAATCAGCACCCCCGCAATGAATATCAATAGTTTCTCCTAAACATTGACGCACCATTGCCGAACATTCAATATGCCATCCGGGGCGGCCATTTCCCCAAGGAGACTCCCAAAAAGGTTCACCCTCTTTTGCACCTTTCCACAGGGCAAAATCAAAAGGATCTTGTTTCTTTTGTTCCTCGGAATCATCAGTTAAACGACCACTTGCACCCGCGTCCATCTCCTCGAATTTTCTCCCCGACAACTTGCCATAATCAGCAAATTTTCTCACCGTATAATAAACATCACCACCCGCGGGATAGGCATAACCTTTTTGTTCTAATTCGTGAATTAAGCGTGTAATTCCATTAAGAGTATGAGTGGCACGGGGATACTCATCGGCCCTCATTATATTAAGGCGATCCATATCGACAAAATATTCCTTAATAAAACGTTCTGAAACCTCTTCCATTGACGAATTTTGTTCTCTGGCGCGATTGAGAATTTTATCATCAATATCGGTAAAATTCTGCACATAACGCACCTGATAACCACGCGAAATCAAATAACGACGCACCGTATCCCAAACAATATAAGAACGAGCATGACCTAAATGACAATAATCATACACTGTAACGCCACAGCAATACATTCGGACTTTACCCGGTTCTACTGGTTCAAAATTTTCTTCCCGACGTGTTAAACTATTGTAAAGTTTTAGGGACATAAGCCTGTTCTCTCAAAATCTATTATTTCTACAACATTATAAGCATAAAATTGCTTAAATGGCAAGATAAAATATTTTCGACTTAATTGATCAGTCTGGTTTAATACTGTTTTTTTGTTCCTATATAAACAACTTATCTACTCAAAATAGCCGCCTTAAAAAACAGAATTTTATGTTATCATTGACTGAATTAATCCATCAAACAAAAATACGGAAAAATTTTATGCGATTAATCGTAGAAGGATGGCGTTTTTTATGTCATTCATATTCAGTTATTAATCAATTTCAACTACTGGAAATGATTAAACATCCTAATTTAGAGGTTTTTCATCGAGATATCCCTTATAAAAATCCCGATTGGCGCACGGATATTAATTTACTCGATACCACGATACAATCGTTATATAACATTCCTTTATCCCCGGAATATTTAGAAGCAGATGTCACTTTTAAAATCTATTGTCCTTGGAATTTTAACAAGTCTATTACTCCTCAAACATGGGTATTTGCGGTGACAGAATGGGGGAAGGTAAGCCGGGTTGTTTTAAATGGTATGAAAGTGGAAAAATTTACCGATGCTCCCGTCAATTCAGAATCCATGATTATTACGGCTTCTCAATGGTCGAAAAACGGTTTTATTCGCAGTGGTGTTGCGGAAAATCGCATTAAAATTGTCCCTCATGGTTTCGATCCAACTCTCTATTATCCTTTATCTGATACTCAAAGAAAGTCTTTACGAAAAGAGTTAGGATGGGATGATTATTTTGTCTTTCTTAATATTGGTGGGTGTAATTCACGAAAAGGGATTCGTGTTTTGTTAAAGGCTTTTGCCACGATCGCGTCTCGCCATCCCCAAGCGCGATTATGTTTAAAAGGTTCAGAATTGCTTTATCTATCCCAGAAAGAAATTTTAGAAGCCAGTAAAATTGTCTTAAATGAAGCAGAACAAAATCTAGTGATGTCGCGTATTATTTATATCGGTGAACACCTATCTTATGCTAAAATAGCTCAACTGTATCAAGGAGCTGATACTTATGTTTCCCCTTATTTAGCAGAAGGATTTAATCTAACTGTTTTAGAAGCGGCGGCTTGTGGTTTACCGATTATTTGTACAGCAGGAGGCCCCACAGATGATTTTACTCATCCCGATTTTGCCTTAAGAATTTCTAGCAAATTTCGATCGACTATTATTTACTCAGAAACCATGTTTATGTTGCATCCCTGTTGGGAACATTTAGTGAGTTTAATGGAAATGGTAATGGAAAATCATATCTGGCGCGATCGCGCTCGTCAAATCGCCCCCAATTATGTGTTACAACGCTTTACCTGGAAACATATTGTCGATCGCTTGTTTCAAGTCTTTTCTTCAGGTACAATCAAGAATCAATCTCCATCCAATTTTGAATTTTTCTAAGTGGAGAAGGTAATAAAGAAACAGGGTTTCTAAATATCTCACAAAAACCTGTAAACTCTTATCTCAAAAAATATGCGAATTATTGTCGAAGGATGGCGTTTTTTATTTCATTCTTATTCAGTTATTAATCAATTTATCCTCATGGAAATGAGCAAACGTCCCCACTTGCACATTTTCCATAAAGATATGCCCTTTCTGGATCAAAAGTGGGAAACTCATATCAGTTTAACCGATCCTAAAACTCAAATCTTACGACAAATTGCCTCCCCTTCTCCCCAAGAAGAAGTCGATGCCGTTTTTCGGATTTATTGTCCTTGGAATTTTCACAGCTCACCCCAGGGGAAAACTTGGGTTTTTGCCTTGACAGAATGGGGAGTTATAGATAATAATGTCTTAGGTGGTATCGGCGTTTCTAATATACGAGAAACTCCGGTTAATTCAGAAGTAATGGTGATTACTTCATCAAATTGGTCCAAACAAGGATTAATTCATAGTGGCCTAGAGCGCGATCGGATTTCTGTTATTCCTTTAGGTTTCGATCCGAGTCTTTATTATCCCTTACCTGATGCTGAAAGAAAAGCCTTAAGACGTGCTTTAGGATGGGAAGAATCTTTTGTATTTTTAAACTTAGGAGGATGTAATGCTCGCAAAGGAATTAGAGTCTTATTAAAAGCCTTTGCCTCCATAGCAGAGAAACATCCCCAGGTGAAACTGGTATTAAAAGGCTCAGATGTTTTGTATGGTTCCCAAGCACAAATCGAAGATGCCTGTAAAACGCTTTTAAGCGACTATGGACGCTCCCAATTATTACCAAAAATATCCTATACGGGATCTCAATTATCCTATCAACAGATCGCCCAATTATATCAAGCCGCGGATGTTTATGTTTCTCCCTATTTAGCCGAAGGATTTAATTTACCAGTGTTAGAGGCAGCCGCCTGTGGTTTACCCGTAATTTGCACAGAAAATGGACCGACAGATGACTTTACCCATCCTGATTTTGCCTTCCGAATTTCCAGTCAACTTACCTCAAGAATATTCGAGGAAGAAAAACTCTTTCTTCTGGAGCCGAATTGGGAACATTTAGTGAGTTTAATGGAAAACGCGATCGCGCAACCCGCCTTGATATCCAAAGCCCGTCATCGAGGACCCGAATATGTCAGTCAACGCTTTACCTGGAAACATATCGTCGATGAAGTCTTAGAAACTATGACATCATCACCAACCCGCGCTATAATAAGAAAACCTGGCTTTGAACCCATTATACTGTAGAAGGAAGAAGGAAGAAGGAAGAAGGAAGAAGGAAATACCCCTTATGGGGTAGCCCCTTCCTGTTAGACATCTCCAAAAACTACTGTAGGGTAGCATTAGCCTGCCTTTGATCGGATTTTTACCAGATGTCTGTGATATTCTCCCTCAAAATCAACAGTTGACTTTGAGTAGGAAAAAAATGGATGATTTTTTCATCCGACTTGGCAGAAATACCGTGGCTCCTGCGTAATTCATTCTGCGTAATTCATCCTGCCTAATTGATCCTGCCTAATTAATCTTTAGATTAACCCCAGTGTTTATGCAAACAACAACGACTCAAAGTGAAACTCCATCCATCATGGATGCACCTAAACATGGTTTACCTGTTACCATTATTACAGGATTTCTGGGGAGTGGGAAGACTACCCTTCTTAACCATATTCTCTCTAATCAAGAAGGTGTCAAAACAGCGGTTTTGGTCAATGAATTTGGCGAAATTGGTATTGATAATGAATTGATTATTACCACCGATGATAATATGGTCGAATTAAGTAATGGCTGTATTTGTTGTACCATTAATGAAGATTTAGTTAATGCGGTTTATCGGGTTTTAGAGCGTCAAGATAAACTCGATTATCTCGTAGTGGAAACCACTGGATTAGCAGATCCATTACCCGTCGCGTTGACATTTTTAGGCACGGAATTAAGAGATTTAACTCGTCTTGATTCCATTGTCACCGTTGTGGACGCGTCGAATTATAGTCTCGATTTATTTAACAGTCAAGCCGCGTTCAGTCAAATTGTTTATGGCGATATGATTTTGCTGAATAAAGTTGATTTACTTGATGAAGCCGATGTCGATTTAGTAGAAGTAAAAATTCGAGATGTGAAACCCGATGCTCGCATTTTACGAACCACTAAAGCACAAGTTTCTCTTCCTTTAATTTTAAGTGTCGGATTATTTGAGTCCGATAAATATTTTGAGGAAGAAGCCAAAGACGACCATGATCACCATGAACACGAGGAGCATGATCATTCCCAATGCGACCACGAACATCATCATTGTGTCCATGATGAACACGATCATCACGACCATGATCATCACCATCACGATCACGATCATCACCATCATTCTAATCATTTGGAAGAAGATGGTTTTACGTCGCTTTCCTTCCAAAGTGAGAAACCTTTTTCCCTACGGAAGTTTCAATATTTCTTGGATAATCAATTACCGAGTAATGTGTTTCGCGCCAAGGGGATTTTATGGTTTGATGAAAGTCCCAAATGTCATATTTTCCACTTAAGCGGTAAACGCTTTTCTATTGATGATGATGAGTGGAAAAGCGATCGCAAAAATAAACTTGTCCTGATTGGTCAATATTTAGACCATGATCAATTGCGATCGCAATTAGAAAATTGTCTGTGTCTCCCTTCCACCAATCGCGGCAAAGGGTTTGGGAAATAGGGGAATGGGGAATGGGGAATAGGGAATGGGGAATGGGGAATGGGAAAAAGAAATAGGAAATGACATCTTTTCTCTTTATCCTTCATCCCTCCCCAGTCCCCCATTTGCCAATCACCAATTCCCCAGTTATCGCACAATAGTCCCCAATCACCAATCACCATTTATGCGAATAGTAGTGCAGCGAGTCAAATCATCCCAAGTAGTAGTTAACGGTGAAATCGTCGGTAAAATTGGTAGGGGTTTAAATCTGTTAGTGGCAATGCACGATCGCGATACAGAGGCCGAATTAGACTGGATGACGCGAAAATGTTTAGACTTGCGAGTCTTTCCCGACACCGAGGGGGGACGATGGGATAAGTCGGTACAAGAAATTAAAGGCGAGTTATTGGTAGTGAGTCAATTTACCTTATATGGAGATTGTCGCAAAGGCAGACGTCCCTCCTTTGACGAAGCAGCGCCTCCAGAAAAGGCCGAGAAGTTATATCTATTATTTATAGAGAAATTGCGTCACAGTGGGTTACGAGTGGAAACGGGACAGTTTGGCGCGATGATGCAGGTATCTATTGAGAATGATGGCCCCGTAACTCTCTTCTTGGAAAAATAGGAAGAAGGAAGGAAGAGGGAAGAAGGAAGAAGGAAGAAGGAAGAAGGATGAAGGAAAAAGGAAGAAAATGAACCACAAAGGCACAGAGGCACAAAGGAAGAAGGAAGAAGGAAGAGGAAAAAGGATGAAGGATGGTTAGTAACGGATTTTAAGGGATTTAATGGATGGGAGAAACCGGTTGTTGACTCTATGATATAGCAAATCTAAATCATTCATATAGATTTATAGGGGTAGTGCCAGAGTCCGAACCCCTGATCAATCGGGGCAACCACGGGGGGATTGCCCCTACCTTAATTGTATCGCCACTTCGACGGTGGTTGACGTTGTTAATGACCTCAACCATTGATTTTATTAGACATCTCCTGAAAATGGGAGCAATGGCAGGCTAATGCTACCCTACAGTCGTTTTTGGAGATGTCTATTGCTTCTTCTTCCTTCTTCCTTCTTCCTTCTTCCCTCTTCCTTCTTCCTTCTTCCCTCTTCCTTCTTCCTTCTTCCTTCTTCCTTCTGCATCAAGAGTCCTCCTCTCCGGCTGAAAAGCCCCATTTATCGTAGTTTTAGGGAACCAGTTCGGCGATTGTCCACTCTAAAGATATGTAAGACATCAACCTTCGTGAGTCGATCGCGCTAGGGAGAAAAAGGGGGCAAAGGCTGTTCTCATAAGGGTTTGAGGGTAACAAAAGACAGCCATCTACTCAGATAACGCAACAGGGCCGGAATAAACCAAACACAGTTACTTGAAAGAGTGGAACATTGGGCTAACTAATCCAATTGAACCGTCTATACCATTCAAAGTATAGAGAGTTCAATCAGAACAAAAAGCGAACAAAAACCCGCCCAAAGATGACACTCTCTCAACTACTGTCAAACCACCGACTTCCGGTGCATTACCCGAGGAAAAACCATGACTCTCAACCTTGCTACTACCACCGAATCTACCAACTCTCCTAATTCTGTTTCTCCTTTCGTTTCTACCTCTCAATTAAATCAAAATGCAAATGTAACAACCTCTGAAGAGACTGTTTATTATGGGTTTCAGCCGGAAGAACTCGCGGAAATCTTATTAAAAGAATTACAAATTACACTCAAACAAACCACCCGCAGTGCTCAAGCCGTTGTCATGCGAATTGCCTTAGAAGTACAACGCATTTGTCAAAAAAGTAATCGCATTCAAAACTCTGGTGAAGTCCAAACTTGGCAATTAGACTTGGCTCGTCATCGCGTACAAAAATGCTTACAATACTATCGTTTAGGTTCTCGTCAAGGTCGTGTAGAATTACATTCTCATCTGGCCTCGATGGTTTATCGTCATGTCGCGTCCTTCGCAGCCCAATTAAACTTCCAAGCCCGTTACAATTTAATTGAAGACTTCCTGCAAGGTTTTTACATTGAAACTCTCCGTGCCTTCCGTAGAGAACACCAAATGGGGGCTGATTACACCCCTCGCACTCAACTGGAACTCGCGGAATATATGGCCTTTGCCGAACAGTATGCAAAACGGCAAATTGGTTTACCCGGCCGTAATCGTCAACGCTTAATTGTCCTGCGCGCCCAAGGGTTTGCTAAAGGGCAACCTCCAGAAACCGCGATTGATATCGAGATGGCGGTGGAGTCGGCTAAGGGGGAAGACGCGGAAAACCATAGTCGTAGCGCGGCAGTCCAACAAGTACGCGAGCAAATGGTTAGTGAGTGTATTGATCCAGCGGAAGGTGTCTTACGCGATCGCGTGGTGGCTGAGTTAATCGAGTATTTAAAATCTCAGGGACATACCGACTGTGTGGACTATCTGGTGTTGAAGTTAAAGGATTTATCCGCGTCGGAAATTGATGAAATTCTGGGTTTATCACCCCGTCAACGGGACTATTTACAACAACGGTTTAAGTATCATGTGGAAAAATTTGCCCGTAGTCATAATTGGCAATTAGTTCATCAATGGTTAGGCGCGGAACTTGATCAAAAATTGGGTATGACTTCGCCACAATGGGAGGCTTTTAAGGCGACATTATCTCCTGAACAGCTTACCTTACTGGAAATGAAGCGTAGTCAAGAAAGTGATAAAACGATCGCGGCGGCGCTCAAATGTACCCCCAAACAAGTACAAAAACGTTGGACTCAATTATTAAGCCAAGCCGCGATCGCCCGCAACGCGTAAAAGGATGTCAATATTATGATAAACATACTCCTTTGCGTAGCCATCTTCTCGACGGGGTGGGCTTGCGGCCCCCCCCCAGGAGGGAAGACTAGAAAAAGTAGGGACACGGCTCGAAAAAGTAGGGACACGGCAGTGCCGTGTCCCTACTGCCGTGTCAAAAATGATGGTAGAGTAGGCTAATCCTGCCAGAGACCTTATTTTGGAAATATGTCTTATAGTTAAAGAAGCCTCCTTTTTTTGATGGTATGGTATGACGGTCAATTTTGCCTCGGCCACAAAACCCAAGACGAACAATGTCTCAACGCTGAAACAAGTTTTGCAAAGGATTGATATTGATAGCTGTCCGAAATCCTATAATTTCCATTTACACACCGTTTACTCTGATGGAAAGTTACACCCACAAGAATTAATCGCACAAGCGATCGCGATCGGTTTAAAAGGATTCGCGATCACAGATCACCATAGTACCCTTGGGTACTATCAAGCCAAAAACCAGTTAGATCATTGGAAATTCCATCACCCCGAAGAGATGACAATGGCACCGAATCTCTGGACAGGGATAGAAATAACCTCGAATTTATTGAATGTAGAAGTACATATTTTAGGATACGATTTCGATCCGCAACATCCCAGTTTAAAACCCTATTTAGAAGGGAAAACCCCCAAAGGAGACGCGTATCAAGGGAATCATGTGATTGATGCAATTCATAACGCGGGCGGATTAGCCGTTTTAGCCCATCCCTGTCGTTATCGTCAGTCACCAGAGAAATTAATTCCAGAAGCCGCACGATTAGGGATTGATGGCGTAGAAACCTATTATGCTTACGGAAATCCGACACCTTGGTGTCCCAGTGAGCCACAAACTGATAAAATAAAATCCCTCGCGGAGACTTTTGACTTGTTAAATACTTGTGGCACGGATACCCATGGTTTAAATATTTTAGAACGACTTTGATTAATGCAGAAACCGGGTTAATTAATTGTGCCAAAATAACATCACGCGCACAATTCTATTATAACTCAGAATTAAACCGCAGATAAACGCAGATGAACACAGAGAAATTAATACTTTTGAGTGATTCACCCCCCCCCGTTTATCGCGTTAATCAACATCTGCGTTTATCTGCGTTTATCTGCGGTTTCCTAAAAAAGAAAGTTGTCTTGATCCCGATTCATTAACCTTCTGATTTTCCCTAGGGCTAAAACAATCCTCGCGCTATATCGTCAGGGAAATGCTAACTCACCAAGAATGGATAATGTCCGCCCGAATAAAGATGTTGCTACCTACAAAAATGAGAAAGGAGAAATTTGGGTAAAAGTCAATAAAACAACAGGGGAGTCTCCTGGTGGTATCTCAATCTTTGCCACTGAGGGAGTCGGGAAAAACTGGTGGTGCTTAGATCCTGACACCGAGATTCCCCCTGAGCTAGAATTAGTCAATGATCATGATGATCACTGGTTATGGCAACCGAGTTATACAATGCCATTAGAGCAATATCAAACTGCACTGAGACTTGTGGCTGCATCTTTCTATAAAGTCTCATAATTACTCCGTTAATTGACTCATTAGGTGACACAATGAAACTATCTTATAAAGACAAACAATTTCTGATCGAAACTATTGAATATCGACTCAATGCTTATCAAGAACATCTGAAAATAGAAAATCTTGATGAGGATGAAATTTCTGATCTTGGTAATGACTCAAAGTTCTTACAATCTATCTGTAATGACTTAACAAAAAGTATCAATCAAAATGATACATCACAAGGAGATGATTCTTCTGTTAGTGTTGGGGATGTCAAAGACATGAAATTATCATCCATGTTAACATTATCATGGGAAGACTTAGTAAAACATATCCTGAAACTTTCTGTCAAAGAAAGATTAATTTTAATGGATGCTATTACCGAGTCAATTCGTCAGGAACTCTCCCTTAATCATAGTGAAGATTCTGCTTTACAAAAAGTTAGCTAATCCCCTAATCGACTAACCTAATTACATTAATTTCTTGAGAGCTATGTTTTAATGTTACATGATAATTATGCTGCTAATCAGTTAAACAGTACGAAAACGTCTGGGTAAAATCTGGACTGACGCGGTACTCAAAGGTACTAAATAAATGACAAAAACTTCTCCAGAAGCCTTGGCAAAGTCTAAAACTTCTTGGAGATTTTCACTATGTGCAATCAATCCCTTAGAATTATAAGCAATATATTGATTTTTATATAAATCTAAGAGATTTTGCCGCTGGCGATTTAGCCATTTGAGCATTTCATATTTTTCTTCGGGAGATGGAGTTTGATTCATATTTTAACCATACTTTTAACTCTACCTTCATTATATAGCATTTTCCAAGGAGATGTAAATGTGGAACGGGCAGAGATCCCGTCACAGGCAAGATGCCTGTACCACAAGTTTCACCTCTCAAAAGTCAACACTATAGCTCTAATTCGACCAAGTTTAAAATTATCAATGCTGCTATTCAAAAAGCACGTTCCCCCAGAGCCGTCGCCTACTCTTTTCTTTCTTAATGTATTTATCTGGGCCTTAATCAGCTTAAGAAAAAAACGCGATCGCGCTCCCTAAAATATCCTTATTGACAATGGGGAAAATAACAGGTCAAAAAATCGGTCGGGTTGCAAATTTTGATTTGTGTATATTCCACCAAAATCAACAAATCTAAATAATAACTTCTACATTAGCACCTAAACCGGAATGCCACCCCATAACAAACCTGAAATCCAAATATTAACATCAAGTACAACTCTCATTTAGAGTATAACTCCTGTCGCACTTCTTTGACAATTTGACTAATTTCCTCTAAAGTCCGTTGATTTGGAGCAGGTTCTAACTCTTCTAGTTCCTTCAAAAAGTTGTCTAAGTCTGGTTTTAACTCAGCAATTTTTCGGAACACTATCTCGGTTTCTGTAACCATTAATCTATAGCGATCGCCCGGACGTAATTGAGGTATCATTTCCGGTGATATTTCTAGTTTCCCTTCTGTATTTACACTCACAATTTGACTGGTGTTCATCCTGTTTCACTCCGCAAAATAAATTGCTTTTTGATTGTTGGGATTTATACCCTTATACGCGATACCTCAAATTATACCACATTGTAAATCTATGTCTCTCAAAATGTGGCTTCCTCAGAGAGCGCGATCGCGTTCCCCCAGAGCCGTCGGCTACTCTTGTCTTTCTTAATGTATTCCTCTGTGTCCTTTGTGTCCTCTGTGGTTCATAAAAAAACGCTTTTTTCTCTCTTTTTGACCTAGATAGATTGAATTTAATTATCTAGTTTTATTACTCTAACACAAAAATCCGACTTGGACAATTCACTTTTCCCGAATCAAAAAGCCAGTTCATTAGAGAGCGCGATCGCGTCTCATTTTTCTCTCTCATTCCCAAATATGATCAAAATCAGGTAATAATAGAGATAACAATAGTTTACCAGAAAGCAGAGGATGCCCAATGAGTAATACCAGTAACTTCCGTGAAGCCATGCGGGAAGCCAGAGATCAATCCCTTGTTGGCCCGAATGTAATCTCCAACGCGCTCCCCTATGTCGGAGGCGGGTTAATCTTAACAGCCTTTGGTACTTATGGTGGTTTAAGTATCATCAATAGTAACCCTCAGCTATTTATGCCCACCTTCATTGGTGCGATAATCTTACAGCTTATCCTGTTTTTTATCGCCCAAAATGTAGCCGATAAAGGTAATAATTCTGTAGCTTTACCTTTATTAGCAACCTATGGACTCCTGACGGGTTATACTCTTAGTGGTCTTGTTTTTCTTGCCTTAAAAACTCCTAATGTCGGCATACAAGGCATCGGTTTTGCAGCCTTGGGATGTGGCATTACTTTTATTGTTGCCCGTCAAATCGGGTCTAATTTATCAGAAGAAGACGGAATGGCTTTGACAAAAACCATTAGTCTCGGACTCATAGCCCTTGTAGTAGTAGTCCTGGCACAAGTCGTCTTTTCTGTATTTCATATCTACACCCCTTCTTGGTTAGAAATAGGCATCTCAGGTATTGGAGTTTGTCTATTTGTAGGGTGTTCAGTTGTTGATTTCTACATCTTGCCTCGTAGCTACCGCGATGATCAATATTTATCCGCGGCCTTATCAATGTATCTCACCTATATCAACCTCTTTGTCTTTATCCTCCGTCTGTTGATCGCGCTCAATAGTCGCGATTAATCTTAAAGGGTGGGAAATTCCCCACCCTTTTTTTTATGATATTCACCCATTATGTTATAATTAACACATAGACAAACCCTTACACCTTACAAGGAAAGAGAATGGACGTTATAGATATTAAACGGGATATCGAATTGTTGTGCGATCGCCTGGGGAAAACCCAGGACTATCTTTGACTTCCCCGCGTTGACTGCAAAAATCGCGGACTTAGAAAATTTGGCCTCCCAACCCCTCTTTTGGGATGATCAAACTAATGCCCAGGCAACCCTCCAAGAATTAGGGGAATTAAAATCTCATTTACAACAATATCAAGGATGGCAAAAAAGTTTAGAGGATGCTAAGGCAATCTTGGAGTTATTGGAATTAGAAACTGATGAGTCATTATTCCAAGAAGCACAATCTAATCTTACTCACTTAAAACACGATCTCGATCAGTGGGAATTACAACAATTACTATCGGGCCCCTATGATGCCAGTGGTGCTGTACTCACGATTAACGCGGGTGCGGGGGGTACGGATGCCCAAGATTGGGCAGAAATGTTATTACGAATGTACACCCGTTGGGGAGAGCGTCAGGGCTATAAAGTGCATCTGATGGAGTTATCCGAAGGGGATGAAGCGGGTATTAAGTCGGTGACTTTGGAAATGGATGGCCGTTATGCCTATGGATATTTAAAGGCAGAAAAAGGTACTCATCGTTTAGTGCGAATTTCTCCTTTTAATGCTAATGGTAAACGCCAAACCAGTTTCGCGGGTGTGGAAGTGATGCCTATTTTAGATCATTCCATTGATTTAGATATTCCTGAAAAGGATTTGGAAATCACGACTTCTCGTGCTGGTGGAAAAGGGGGACAAAATGTCAATAAAGTGGAAACCGCGGTGCGGATTGTTCATATTCCTACGGGACTTGCCGTGCGTTGTACGGAGGAACGGAGTCAATTACAAAATAAAGAAAAAGCTTTGACGATTCTCAAGGCGAAATTATTAATAATTCTCCAAGAGCAACGTGCGAAAGCTATTGCTGAAATTCGTGGTGATATGGTAGAAGCGGCCTGGGGAAATCAAATCCGTAATTATGTTTTTCATCCTTATCAAATGGTGAAGGATGTCAGGACTGGGGTGGAAACTAATTTGATTTCTGATGTGATGAATGGAGAGTTAGATCCCTTTATTGAGGCTTATCTCCGCCAAGAAAATCAATTACTGGAAACTCCATCGGCTTAATTCATTTTGGGAAGTAGGGACACGGCAGTGCCGTGTCCCTACAGACACCTGGTTTCTTTGGTGTTCGTGCCTAAGTAATGATTTTGACAGAGCGGGCTTATCCACCAGACAAAATATAAGTGTTTTACTAATGATATCTAAGATTTATACTACAGAGGAATTGATTAAAATTTTGGAAGAGGAGCGTCACGCGTGTTTGCGGGGTAAACGTCTCAATTTGTCCACGATCGCGCCGACGGGAAATCAAGTGATCGATTATTTTATGAAGAAGTCGGAGGGAGTGCAAAAATTTGTCGCGTATCAAGATTTTCAAGCCGCGATCCATGAATATCAACGGGAATATCAAGTTTCTGGGATTATTTGGCATGAGATCACGTTAAAAGGTGAAACTTTACGTTTTCCGATGGTGGATGATAATTTAATTGCCTTACCCGATGATTTAACAATTATGAAAGACAGGAAAATATTTATCTTAGATTTTTGGCATAAAGTGACGCAGGAAATGGATTTATATTTATGTTTGAATCAGGCTAAAATTTATCAGCCAGTGACACAGGAAGAAGTGGACGCGATCGCGCAACGTACAGAATGGGCAAATTTATTAAAATGGGAGCGAGAAGATTTCTTAGAAATTTTATTACAATTAGGATGGGGACAACCCCAAGAAGCCCCTTACAAACAAGGTTGGCCTAGTTCGGGCAGTGAATATATTCATGGAGTGAAACCGGGGAAAAAACCCATTTGTTAGTGGTTTTAATTTTGCCCACGAAAAACCTGGTTTCTTCGGGTAAATTTGGCGTGAATTGTCGAAAAAAGAACAGACGATCGCGCCTTTTTTCCTGGGGAAAGAGATGGAAAAACGCGATCGGGCTTAAGGAAAAAGGGAACATCCCCTTTTGGGAAATTTGTAGTGGGAGCCTCTGGCTCCCTAGGGATCTAAGTACGAGCCTCTTGCTACAGTTTTTTTTGCTTCGAGCCTGTCGATAGACAGGGTTGACTACTTCCCTCTCCCTGTCTCAACTTTGACAATAGACATCTGCAAAAACTAATGTAGGGTAGGCGTTAGCCTGCCATTGATCAGATTTTTAGGAGATGTCTAATGGGGCTACGAGGAAAATTAACCATCGCCCTCTCACCCCTAACAACGTGGGATATGGTAAATAATGTGGGCAGTTATTGATAAAATCGAAACCATAGACATCGCCCCTTAAAACCTTCGAGGAAAACTGCTTTATGGATCTGGTTACACTCCAGAATAATTTAGACAATCTCTCCTTTGCCCTCCTGTTTACTACCATGCTCATCTATTGGTGTGGTGCTGCATTTCCGGGTATTCCTTACTTGGGAGCCTTGGGAAGTGCGGGAATGGCGATCGCGAACCTTTGTATGGCCGCGTTATTAGGAGCTCGTTGGATCGAAGCGGGGTATTTCCCCCTCAGTAACCTCTACGAATCTTTATTTTTCCTCGCGTGGGGTATCACCGCGATCCACCTGATCGCGGAAAACATGAGTCGGAGTCGCCTTGTCGGAGTCGTTACCGCACCCGTGGGGATGGGGATTACCGCCTTTGCTGCCCTCACCTTACCCTCGGAAATGCAGGCATCCGCGCCCCTCGTACCCGCCCTCAAGTCTAACTGGCTTATGATGCACGTTAGCGTCATGATGATTAGTTATTCGACATTAATGGTAGGAGCCTTACTCGCGATCGCGTTTCTTGTCGTCACCAAAGGGCAAAACATCGAACTCACCGGTAGTTCCTATGGGACAAACAGTATTCGATACAACCGCAAAAACACCCCAGAACAGCCCGAAAACGTCCTCTTATCAACAGAAAGCACCCTTGGGGAGATTTTTCCCCTACAGACAACAAACAGCAGTAAGAGCCAAACCGCGGTATTAGAATTAATTACCACAGAAACAACCACCACCGTCGCGACAGCCCCCCTATCCCCCCAGCGCTTAAGTCTTGCCCAAACCCTTGATAACATCAGTTATCGGATCATCGGTTTAGGATTTCCCCTCCTCACCATTGGTATTATTGCAGGAGCAGTCTGGGCTAATGAAGCATGGGGATCTTACTGGAGTTGGGACCCCAAAGAAACCTGGGCCTTAATCACTTGGTTAGTATTTGCCGCGTATCTTCATGCGCGTATTACCCGCGGTTGGCAAGGCCGTCGCCCCGCGATTTTAGCCGCGACGGGATTTTTAGTCGTTTGGGTTTGTTATCTAGGTGTCAACCTTTTGGGCAAAGGGTTACATTCCTACGGCTGGTTTTTCTAATGTTAGATTTGAGATTTTAAATTAAATTTCCTCTAAAATCTCAAGTCTAATTTGTGAGACATCTCCAAAAACTACTGTAGGGTAGGCTAACCCTGCCATCGATCCGATTTTTAGGAGATGTCTGTTAATTATCCCTAGATTTAAGGAAAAGTAACATGACAGATATCAATGATCAATTTCTCAATCATGATGATGTTTTGACGGCGAGTTGTAGCTCGATTATGTTTCAAAACACTTTCCGAGTCAGCGAATTTGTCGAGATGATTCAAACCAAAATGCTACCGGAAGAAAAATTATTTGGTAAAGGGTTAGAATGTGAATTATTAAGACCCGGAGATTTCTGGACAAAAGGTAAAGTTAAACTCCGTTTAGAGTTTGAGCATGATGACTCAGAAACCTCTAATACTCTGGCACTTCCTATGGCTGTTAATCCCTCTCTCCCTAGTGGAGAAAAAGGCGCGATCGCGGTTAATTATGGAACGGCAACAACAAAACCCGCAGTGGCGGCTCCCATTGCTAAAGTCCCCAATGATCCTCGCATTAGATCAAATCAACAGCAGGCATTAGGAATGTGGAGTTAACACTTCTATTCCCAACGAAAACCCGATTTCCTTGAAGAAACCGGGTTTTTCTTCCTAAAAGCGGGTTCACCCGTATCTCTCACAGGTGACGCAGAAAATGGCTGAAAGAGCCTGAAAAATTAGACACTAAGGAAACTATCTACACTCAATTGAGACGCATTCACATTCAGAAGAGTCCCTATTTGTTGTCCATTCTTCAGTTTAATTAGAGTATTCGTGTTATCTTGCGCGAAATCTAATTGACTGAAAGAAGCACCCGATACCGCGATTTTATCGGAACCTTTTGTGAAATCGGTAATGATATTTAAGCTATTAGGGAAGCCGAGAATAAATAAGTCATTTCCTGATGCCCCCGTTAGAGTATTATTCCCTCCACAACCATAGAGAGTATCATCACCTAAATCGCCACTGAGAGAATTATCACCAATACCACCATCTAAGATGTCATCATTTTCTCCTCCGAAGAGGGTATCATTTCCACTGCCTCCGAGTAAGGTATCATTCCCCACATCACCCAAGAGATAATCATCTTCTTTATCTCCAAAGAGAACATCATTATCGTCTTGCCCAAATAGAGTATCATTCCCCTTACCACCACTGAGCCAATCATTGTTTTTGCCACCATAAAGGATGTCGTTATCTTCACTACCATTGAGGGTATCATTGCCTGACTCGCCGTAGAGAGTATCTATCCCTAGGCCACCAATGATAATATCATTGCCCTCACCACCATAAAGCCAATCATTACCTTCCTTGCCATCAATATAATCATTGCCCGGACTACCAAAAAGATTGCGAGTATCCCCAGGAAGATTGCCAAAATCCCCATAAAAGGTATCATTACTAACACCACCAATGAGATTATCATTGCCCCCATTACCGTAAAATAAATTAGGGTTAGAAGCGCCATTAAACTGATCATTTTTCCCCGTCCCCTCGACGACACCCGGTTCGCCAAAAATGACGTTATTTGTCACATTAGGTTGATTGAAATTAGGCTGAGGAATTTTATCCTCAATACAGTCAATAATGGGTGTCGGTGTCGGTGTCGGTGTTACCGTTGGTGTCGGTGTTACCGATGGTGTCGGTGTTATCGATGGTGTCGGTGTTACCGATGGTGTCGGTGTGGATGTGGATGCAGGTGCAAAGGGAATAAAGACAGGTGGGATAACAACTACGGGTGTCGGTGTGGGCGCTGGTGTGGGCGCTGGTGTGGGCGCTGGTGTGGGCGCTGGTGTAGTGTCGGTATTACTAACAGCTACATCGGCGGGTTTGAGATTTTTGTAGTTAGTATCTGTGGTACTTGTATCCGCGGATGTGAGAATTTCATAGGCTTGATTTCCGTCGGCAATTGAGTCATCTATTCCCGTAACTGTGATGGTTTGGGGAGTATTCCAGTTGGCCGAGGTGAAGGTGACAGTGTTTTTATCTATCGTACCTTCGGCACTGTTGCTGCTAGTTAATCCCAGGGTGACATCGGCTGTTGGTTGAGTGTTAAGTTGGACGGTAAATGTGGCTGTACCTCCCGCTTCGGTTGTGGTTAATCCGGTGGTGGGGGTGATGCTGATTCCCGCATTTTCGTTGTCGGTGTTACTAACAGCTACATCGGCGGGGTTGAGATTTTTGTAGTTAGTATCTGTGGTACTTGTATCCGCGGATGTGAGAATTTCATAGGCTTGATTTCCGTCGGCAATTGAGTCATCTATTCCCGTAACTGTGATGGTTTGGGGAGTATTCCAGTTGGCCGAGGTGAAGGTGACAGTGTTTTTATCTATCGTACCTTCGGCACTGTTGCTGCTAGTTAATCCCAGGGTGACATCGGCTGTTGGTTGAGTGTTAAGTTGGACGGTAAATGTGGCTGTACCTCCCGCTTCGGTTGTGGTTAATCCGGTGGTGGGGGTGATGCTGATTCCCGCATTTTCGTTGTCGGTGTTACTAACAGCTACATCGGCGGGGTTGAGATTTTTGTAGTTAGTATCTGTGGTACTTGTATCCGCGGATGTGAGAATTTCATAGGCTTGATTTCCGTCGGCAATTGAGTCATCTATTCCCGTTACTGTGACTGTTTGGGGAGTATTCCAGTTAGCTGATGTGAAAGTAACACTGTTTTTATCTATTGTACCTTCGGTAGTTTTACTGCTAGTTAATCCCAGGGTGACATCGGCTGTTGGTTGAGTGTTAAGTTGGACGGTAAATGTGGCTGTACCTCCGGCTTCTGTGGTTGTTAATCCGGTGGTGGGGGTAATGCTGATTCCCGCCGTTTCGTTGTCGGCAATAATTACACTTTGGTTGGTGGTAGTGCCTAATCCTATCCCGGCTGAGGGGTTACTCATCGTTAAGGTCGCCATTTCATTACCCTCCGCCAAGATGTCATCATTAACGGTGAGGGTAACTTGCCCTATATTAGTTCCATCAGGTATGGTGATTTGAGTAGGAATAGTACCCGTAAAATCAGCCGCATCAACCGTACCCGTTAAGGCTAAATCAAGGGTTTGATTTCCGAAAACGTTCGCCTCCGCAGTAGCAGTAAAGGTGATCCCGGTTGTTCCGGCTTCGCTGGCTGTTGTTGTGCTGGTACTAAGATTAACTTTTGGTATGGGAGGAATCGTAATGTTAAAAGTCGCGGCGTTGGAAGTGTCTATACCCCCATTGGCTGTACCCCCGTCATCTTGCAATTGGACATCTACGGTGGCTGTACCCGCTTGACCGTTGGGAGTATAAGTTAGTGTACCATCGGCGGCGACTACTGGTGCGGTGGTAAATAAATTGGCTCCGCTAGTGGTGTTAACGGTGTAATTTTTAACTTTTTGAGTCGATTCGTCGGCCGGACCAAAAATCACGTTATTTGCCCAATTGCTAACAGTTTGAGCCGTATTTGTCCACGATGTTAGGGTTTGGTTGCCTAAGTTACTGAAGCTGGGTTTGTCGTTGACGGGGTTGACGGTGATGGTGAAGGTTTGGGTGGTTGAGGTATCAACACCGCCGTTAGCTGTGCCGCCGCTGTCTTGGAGTACTACATCAAAGGTGGAGGTACCGTTGGCATTGGTAGCAGGAGTAAATACCAAATTAGGGATATCGGCAGCAGTGATAATTTGGTTAGCTGTGACAGCATTACTGTTGAGTGTTAATGTCCCTGCTGTTGGTAATTGGGTAATTTTTATTGAGGCTAGGGTGTCTCCAGTATCAACATCACTAAAACCGAAGTCAGCGGCAGTAAAGGTATAGTTGTTGTCTTCATTAATTGTTAAGGTTTTATCGGCTCCTGTTGGTGCATCATTAACGGCAGTTACATTAACAGTAATGGTATTGGCTGTTGTGCTGTCTGTGGTGCCGTCATTGACTGTGAATTTCCAGTTGGCATAACCTGTACCGTTGGCATTTGTCGCGGGGGTAAATACCAAGTTAGGAATATCGGCAGCAGTGATAATTTGGTTAGCTGTGACAGCATTACTGTTGAGTGTTAATGTCCCTGCTGTTGGTAATTGGGTAATTTTTATTGAGGCTAGGGTGTCTCCAGTATCAACATCACTAAAACCGAAGTCAGCGGCAGTAAAGGTATAGTTGTTATCTTCATTAATTGTTAAGGTTTTATTGGCTCCTGTTGGTGGGTTATTAACAGAAACTAGGTTCAGATTAGCGACCACGGTGTCACTCAAAACTTGATTGTAAATTTGTAAGCGGGCAATGGAACCCGCTGAATTTTCCCCGGAAACTTGGAGATCATCTTTAAATAAAATGAGTGGATTTCCTGATGCAATAACTCCCTCGTTCGCAGTATCCGTAAAACTAAAGGAGAGAGAGCCATTGACATAGGCTTTCACTTCTTGGGTGGTAGCATTCCGACTTAATACTACTTCAAAATAGGTATTGGGGGTGACGCTTACATTACCAGTCTTAGGGAAAAAGGTAATGAATCCTGATGGGTTACGGTACAAGCCGGTATCAGAAGTCCTGTTTAGAAAATCTAAAATTCTGTCAAAGCTTCCTGTGGGATCGTCGAACTCAAATGCCATAACGATCGTATATTGATCGGTGATATAGGGAGCATTGCCATTGTTCGAGTCCTGATTAGAAAATGTGAGTCCATTTCCCGATCCAAAGACTAAAACCTGATCACTCTGTCCCCCCACAGTTGCCGTTTGATAGGTCGGGGTTCCCCCATAGGTGAGACCGGGTGCGCCCGCGATATCGCTAGTTAAGTTACCGTTAAATTGATAATCAGCTATAAGAGTCATTTTCGTAATCTCCTTGTATAATTCACAGCCTGGTGTTGATATTCCTCAATCCCGCATCACTTGGGGTTGAAATGCTAAATCGGTTTCAATTTGTCTGGTGGTGTATGCTAAATTTCAATTACCCCCCAATTCGGCGTTGCTAACTTTGTTGGTGGCCGCCGCGATATTGGCTCCTGTCAGAGGGTGTCTGCACTGCCGTGGCAGACGATATGAAGGGTTGCGACATGACTAGAGTTGCTGAAAATTTGGGTAATTTGCTCCACCCCATCTCGTTTGGGAGCAAGAACAATTGCTTCCCCACCAGGAACAACTCCCGCCACGAGCCTCTGGTAATTTTCAACGGTAGGATCGATAAAGGCAATCGCTTTTTTGGTCGTCCCGACAAAGGCGATATTTTCAATGTTCCAGTCTGCTCCTAATGCTTGATTCCCGGTTTTATTCGTAGATGCGGCGATATCAGCACCCGTTAATTGATGCAGATTTGGCAGGAATTGTAAACCCGTTTCTCCCGCACCCACATCGCAACCATAGAGGAGGATATCGCCATTTTTTGTTAAGGCTTTATCCCACTGTTGAATTTTCTGGCTAAATTGCGCTAAATCCTCATTATTTAAGGTATCAGCACCCAGTTTTACACTCCCTTCACTGCCGTGAGACAGGATGTGTATGGCTTCAATGCCACTTTTACCCGCTAAGGCGTTTGTAATTTGATCAATGCCACTGAAATTGTCATTTAAAATGACAATTTCGGAGTCTTTTTTGCCCGCGATTAGACTTTGATAATCCTGTACGGAAGGATCGATAAAAATAATTGAGTTCATCATAATTTTTCGGCCTTTGTCTAAAAGTATCTGTTTTTATGCAATGCAAAGCAATTGGGTGCGTGGGCTTTCAGCACACGGCACGGATAAGAGTTATCGGTAAGTTATCGGAGGTTTGACTTGCTCACCCAGAGATGGGCAAAAACTTGAGTCGCCTCAAAAATACTGGGACGTCTTGACTCTTGGCAGTCTTTGTCCTCAATCCCAGAAAAAAGGTAGATAGATTATTATTCCTAAAGCCTTCAGTTTTTTTAGGAATGACACTCCGTATCATTAGCCCCTATCTTTTCGTCTGATCAAGGTAGGGTTAAATTAGCAGAAACACCCATAATGAGAAAAACTGAAAACTGAAACTTTTTCGGAGATGTTATCAGCCACCTCACAGGTGTGGAGTGAACTTATTCTGATAATTCCGACTCCCTCTCGTCCTTTGGGGGGGATTCATTAAGCAATTTGATATCTCATTTTTTCACTCTACCACAAAAAATTCCTGACAGAGGAATTTTTTGACGATTATCGGCTAATTTAATCTTTTTTTTTCTCATGCCATCACAATACCTTCGCCTTCTTTAGGGCGGGCACGGGGCAGAGCCCCTACAAACTACGGATTTTGCCATCAAGAAACCGGGTTTCTAAGGAGACGGCTCACTCCGTCGGGGTTTACGGAAGAAACCCGGTTTCGACGATCGCGCTTTTACTCATGCCATCAGAAACCGGGTTTCTCTCAGAGATTGATCACTATGTCAAGGTTTACGGAAGAAACCCGGTTTCTCACAATGCACGATCGCGCTTTTACTCATGCCATCAGAAACCGGGTTTCTCTCAGAGATTGATCACTATGTCAAGGTTTACGGAAGAAACCCGGTTTCTCACAATGCACGATCGCGCCTATTTCCCATCAAGAAACCGGGTTTCTCACAGAGATTTATCACTATGTCGAGGTTTACGGAAGAAACCCGGTTTCTAAGGAGCGCGATCGCGTCGTGGGCAATTAAGGAGAAATAAAATGAGCCCAAAAATTACCATCAGGTCCGGCGACTTGATTTAAGTAATCATAGGGATAAAGTAAGTGAGAACCTTCCATATCACTATAACCCGTTAACGCGTCTCCCCAGGGATCGTTAACAATAAATCCTTGACTGTTATAGCCAATTACCGTAAGAATATGACCACTCGCGGTAAAATCACCTGCTAAAACAATCGGACGGCGATTAATTAATTCTGATTTTAGCTCGGACCAAGTGCTCGTTGTACTAAAACTTGTCTTAAATTTATAGGCTCGAATTAAGGCCGTCAGCACATTATGATCCGTTTGGGAACCTTCCCCCGCGTAGTCAATACACCATTGCAATAATTCATCCTCTAATTGACCCCCATCTTGAGATTCTACGCCATAATAAGAGAAACACATCGCGATCGATGTCACATTACAAGTTGACCAATAAAAACGTGGATTATCTCGCTGGGAAAAATACGCGACATTTAATTCAACATTATTAGGAATAGGATTGAATACTTGATCGCCACGGCGAAATACAGCATTACTAGGGAAGAGATAACCCGTATTCCCAAAGTTCGGGAACTCTTCATTCATCGCGACTTTAACATGACTACTTTCAATCGTATAACTATTAATTCCATACACCCGTCCCACTACTAATGGAGTTTTCTCACTCCCACTTAATTGATCAGAATCAATCGGTTTTTTCTTCAAAAAGCAAGGGGTTTGAATAGTTGTAGTAATAGCTTTCGGATCGTAGGTAATACGCTTATTATTCTTCTTAATTTGAACGTCTTGCCAATAGATATATCCCACATTACCAAACCCGGTAATTGACTCTGCTAATGTCACACGAAAATGCCCTTGAATACAAGCATATCCTGTAACCGGATAAACTTGTCCTAGGGGTAATTGTGCCTTTTTATTTGCGGCTAACGTTGATGAATCTTGAGGTTTTGCTTTAATAACAGTTGGTTTGACTACTAAAAGTTGTGCGGGCGCGATCGTGGTCTCAGGAATTTCAGAAACATCAAAGATGAGTCGTTTTTTGCCCTTTGTTAATTGCACATGGGGTTCATAAAAATAACCATATCTTCCTAAAGGAGTAATGGGGGGATCTAAGACTACTTTTAAATGACCATCTACCAGTCCATATTTACTCACTGTATAAGTTTGACCGGTTTTGACAAATATTTTTCGTTCCTCTGTCAAACTATCTGCATCTATCGGTGAAAACTTAAAGAAAGTATCTTGAGCTACCTTCAAATTTAAGGTTTCTCCCGCGTTACTCGCGTCAGTTAAAACAGTAAGATTAATAATCTTACTGGCCACCATTTTTCCCGCGCTATTTAATCCTTTTAAACGTAACCAACGGGAACCCGCGATACTAAATCCTTTATCTAAATTAACTTGCCAAGTGCCATTTGTCCGATTTAATACGACTTTTAAAGCAAATTTATCTTCGGCTAATAGGGAAACATTCGCCATAGTCCTGACATCAAATTTTCCCTGTAAAATAACGGGTTTTTTGACCAAAAATTCCTTGGGACTGTCATAGGTTAAATTGGGAGTGGGATCGAAAACTTTACCCCCTCGAGTAAATTGGACAAAATCAGGATAAAGATACCCTGTATTACCAAATTTTGGGATATTTTCGCTTAGGGCAACCTTAATATGTCCTTCTTCAAAACTATAACTGGAAATTCCATAGATCATTCCCACCGTTAATGTGACTTTTTCATCGGGTTTTAATGTGACTGAATCAACCGGACGTTTCTTAAACGGTGTTGTTTTTAAGATATTGAGTAAAATGGCATCGCGATCGTAAACAACGGCTTTACCATCTTTCCAAATTTGGACATGGAGCGCGTAAACATATCCCACAGAGCCAAACCCGGTTATGGGTTGAGCTAAACTCACACGAAAATGCCCTTCAACAGGAGCATAACCGAGAATAATATAATTTTCCCCTTGGGTTAATGTTGCTTGTAAACTGGAAGGAAGTTGCGAAGAATCATCAGGACGTAATTTAATGGGGGTAGTTTGCAGAATTTTTAATAAAGCTGTCCCGGGGGGAACTTGGGGAACATTCGAGGAATTACTAATCAGTTTTGATCCCTGAGCTAAGAGGACTTCATTAGGAGAAAAATAACCGATTTTTCCTATGGTGGGAAGGGCGTTAATTAATTCAACTTTGAGATAATTATTGGTAAATTGAAAGCTATTAACGTGTAAAACTTGACCTTCTTGGAGAGGTAATTTTTCTTGCGCGTTGAGAGTCGCATCATCAGCCGCTTTAAGTTTAAAGGTAGTTTGTTGAAGGGTGACTAGGGTAAAAGGGGATCTAAGGGCTTGAGTATTAACATTAATATTGACAATTTGTTCACTGACTACCTTTCCGGTTTTATCGGTTCCTTTCAGACGTAACCAACGTATTCCCGCGGTGGTAAACCCTTTATCGAGACTCACACTCCATAATCCGCTGCTAGTGTTGAGGGTAATATTTAGAGGATATTTATCCTCGGCGACGAGGGAAACGGTAGTCACAATTTTGGGATCAAAGGTTCCGACTAAAACAGTGGCCTGGTTGACTAGAACTTCTTTAGGGGCAAGATAAGTCAGGATACTGGTGCTCATAGTTGTCAAAGTTGGGTGGTTGGTCTGATTCTATAAGTCCTGAGACGCATTACTACTTTATCATCGAATTGAGATTTATAATGAGTTACCCAACAAAACCCTACTGAAATTATTAATCAAACCCTTGAGCAATACTATCGCCGACTGCCAAGCATCGCGAAAAAATCCTAGCCATCTTTAAATAACTCTGTTTACTCGATGGTTTTTAAGGAACCCCTGATATTTCGAAAAACTCTCCAATGAAATAACTAATATCCCTGGGGAAAACTATTCAGTTATTAATATTTTGAATAACAATTTTTTCTGACGAAAATAACTAACTCTCAGTGCATAATATCAACATAAAATCTCAAAAAAGTACGTTGTTACGCTTTAGGTATAAAGTGCAACAACGTACCTGATAATGAAGGGAAAATTAACCGATCGCGCTTAAGATATCTTGGGCGTGAGTATCGGTTTTCACTGTATCGAAGACTTGGGAAATAATGCCTTTGTCGTCAATAACATAAGTGACACGCTTGGAATAACCGCCACCATCGACATCATAGGCTTTGGTGATTGCGCCATCGACATCGGCTAAAAGTTGAAAGGGTAAACCATATTTCTCAGTAAACTTTTTATGGGAAGCCTCATCATCACGACTGACTCCCAATACCACCATATCCTTACCTTGATATTCGGCATAATTATCTCGGAAACTTTGGGCTTCTTTGGTACAGCCCGGGGTGTCATCTTTGGGGTAAAAGTACAATACGACGGTTTTGCCAGCAAAGTCAGAGAGAGAGACGGTGTTACCCTCAGTATTTTTCACTGTAAATGCAGGGGCCTGTGTGCCGACGGATAAAGCCATAATCGGGTATTTCCTATGAATGACATCAAAATCTATCTTTGTTAAGTTATTTTAACATGATTGAGGCACTTTCAGCAATATTCCGGGTTTAGGGTCGTCGTTTATGGGCTATAATGACCATTTTGCGTTCAAAAACCCGGTTTCTCTCAGGACAAGTTTGTTAAGTTATGCGACAATCTCTTGACATTTTTCTCAGGTTTCTGTAACCATAGATACAGAAATAAATTTTGATCAGTCAATCTGCAAGGTGAACTTGGTGTTTGCCAATTCTGAGTCAGCTTTTGCAGTTAGCAATTGTGCCAAGGATGGTGAGAATTATGCAACGCGATCGCGTAACTTCGGTGTTGGCTTTATTTTGTGAACTACATCAGGGCATGAAGCCTTCCACTTGGGTGAAATTAAAGGAATTGCCTCACCCCTTTAGCGGTGATGAAGCTCTGTTATTATGTCAAGAATCAGAAGATGACTGGCTCGCGTGGATACCCAGTTATGGGGAAGCTAAATTACATCGTTCCCAGTTTATCGCGTAAATATCAAAAAATCCCCAAATAAATATTTTTATCATTCATTCCCTGGTTTATCCATTTTCGGTTAAACTGGGGAGTGAATGTTTCGTTATATTAAGAATCGGAAATCTCAAATTTGACACCCGCCATGAATGCTATTGAATCCCCACGATCTAAGTCTATTGAATATCCCGATCGCACCATAGAAAGGGCCCAATTAGCCTTACGGTGTTCTCCCTTTCGGTTATCTCTGTTTAGCACAATGCGAGATCAGAGTGTCGAATTAAACGCGATCGGGTTGGAGTCTGGGCTAGAGAAAGGATATACAAAATCGAACTTAACAGAATTAGCCAGTGAAAATAATTTACTATGGTTAATACAAGTAGGATTACTGCGTAGAGAAGTCGATGGCCAGGGAATTACGGATAGTTTTCGTCTGACACCATTGGGCCGTCAATTAGTGGAAAAATACCAACAAGAAGGGGGAGAAATTCCACAAGCTACGGTATGTGATCAAGTCAAAAATACCTTCATTCGTGGCTTAGGATTTTTCTAAGTAATCGACGAATTTAAACTACATAAAGTAGGATAAGCATCCGGCTTGTCATGCTTCAGCCCTACTCCTAGGACTTTTCTCTGAGTAATCGCGTAATAAGCAATCCATATTACTATGATTAACATGGGTCAAAATTGAGTTATTTAGGAATGGAAATTAAATAACTTGACTAGGGGCTTGGTAGTTTCGCCTATAGGTGCCGGTAGGCAGGCAAGATGCCTGCACTACTTTATTAATTTTTTATTCCTTAATCCTGAAAATTGACTTATTCATAGTTTATTAAAAGACTGAAATCAAAAGGATAACAATATAGGTTAAAATCAGATAAATTTAATAAGAGAAATTACCCTATACCAGAGTCCACTCAAACCCTCAAATATATGAAAGCGATAATGATAGTGGGAACAACATCCCACGCCGGAAAATCCCTTTTAACAGCCGCGATCTGTCGTATTTTATCACGGACGGGAAAGCGTGTCACCCCCTTTAAAGGTCAGAATATGGCCTTAAATTCCTATGTGACATCCACAGGAGGAGAAATAGGTTATGCCCAAGCGATGCAAGCATGGGGCGCGGGTATTTCACCCACAGTAGAAATGAACCCGATTTTATTAAAACCCCAAGGCAATATGACATCCCAAGTCATTATGAAAGGGAAACCCGTAGGAATTACTGGAGCCGCGGAATATTATGAAAAATACTTTGATATGGGTTGGCAAGCCATTAAAGAATCATTACAAAGTTTAAGTCGTGAATTTGATATAATTGTCTGTGAAGGGGCGGGGAGTCCCGCAGAAATCAATCTCAAACATCGAGATTTAACCAATATGCGGGTAGCCAAATATTTGAATGCAAAAACCCTTTTAGTCGTTGATATAGATCGGGGTGGAGCCTTTGCTCATGTTGTCGGGACTTTGGAGTTATTAGAACCGGATGAAAGGGAATTAATTAAAGGTGTAATTATTAATAAATTTCGGGGACAAAAATCTCTTTTAGACTCAGGAATTACTTGGTTAGAGGAACGAACGGGGATTCCTGTTGTTGGGGTGATCCCTTGGATCGATGAAGTTTTTCCCGCGGAAGATTCTCTCGATTTATTAGATCGTCGCGCTCAAAAAAATCAAGCTGAAATTACCATTGGAGTCCTTCGTCTTCCCCGAATTTCTAATTTCACCGATTTTGATCCTTTAGAAGCAGAAACTACAGTCAAACTAACATATATTAATCCCCAAGATTCTTTAGGACATCCTGACGCGGTGATTATTCCGGGTTCTAAAACAACGATCGCGGACTTATTAACGCTGAAAAAAACGGGAATGGCACTGGAGATTAAAAATTATCTGAAAGCGGGTGGTATTGTCCTGGGCATTTGTGGAGGTTTTCAAATGTTAGGTGAAAGCCTATTAGATGCCGACGGTTTAGAAGGAGCAGAAGGCCTGTATGATGGCTTAAAAATATTACCTTTAAGAACGGTTATTACCCCTCAAAAAATTACCCGTCAGCGTCTTGTGACTGCCCAGTATCCCCAACCGGGTTTACCTGTAGCTGGATATGAAATTCATCAGGGACATACACAAATCAATAAACTTGAGGAAATCATGTCTTTATTTGATGATAGCAGTTTAGGAGTCGTTAATCCTTCCCAATCAGTTTGGGGGACTTATTTACATGGTATCTTTGATAATGGTGCTTGGCGGAGATCGTGGTTAAACCATGTCCGTCAACAGCGGGGTTTACGCACTTTACCAACGGGTATTCCTAATTATCGGGAACATCGTGAAATGCTTTTAAATTCTCTTGCAGACACCGTTGAAAAATATTTAGATTTAACACCGATTTTGAATTGAATTGAAGGAAGAGGGAAGAAGGAAGAAGGAAGAAGGAAGAAGGAAGAAGGAAGAAGGAAGAAGGAAGAAGGAAGAAATAATGAACCACAAAGGCACAGAGACACAAAGGGAGAAGAAAGAAGAGGAAAACTTCCCCATCCTCCCCATCCTCCCCATTACCCATTACCCATTACCCATTACCCATTACCTATTACCCATGACAAAAATTCATTTTTTACCCGATAATGTCACAGTTGAAGCCCAAGTAGGAGAGCCCTTGTTAGATGTCGCCGATCGCGCCGGAATTTGTATTCCCACGGGATGTTTAATGGGTTCCTGTCATGCTTGTGAAGTAGAAATTGAAAATGGACCAGTGATTTGTGCTTGTATTACCGCGGTTCCTGCTAACCGTGAAGAAATCACAATTAATCTGTCTTTTGATCCCACTTGGTAGAGAGATGGGAAAAGACGAATCAGGCAGAAACGTGATTTCTGATCGAAAATTAGCGCGATCGTGATCAGTCTCAAACCAGAAACCCGGTTTCTTCAAAGAATCTCAATGAAAAACCCAGTTTCTTTAACAATACTTTCGCCATAGGATTTTAACCAAGGTATTGTCATAACTCAGAAACAGTTTATATCAAATTTTTTAACTGATCCTAAACGCAGATGAAAACAGATAGTTTTAGACGACAATAGGAAACCCCCCTGTTAAGGAGTAACAATCCATACTAAAATTAAAATCTAAAATCTCACTCAACTCCAGATGACAGTAAGAGTTCGTATCGCCCCTAGTCCAACAGGGAAACTCCATATCGGGACCGCCAGAACAGCCGTCTTTAACTGGCTATTTGCCCGTCATCATGGCGGTAAGTTTATCCTCCGTATCGAGGATACCGACTTAGAACGATCGCGCCCCGAATATACCGAAAATATCCTAGAAGGTCTGCAATGGCTAGGCCTAGACTGGGATGAAGGTCCCCTTTATCAATCTCAACGTCTGGACTTATACGCGCAAGTAGTCCAAACCTTATTAGATAAAGGACTCGCCTATCGCTGTTATACCACCCCCGAAGAACTCGATCAACTACGAGAACAACAAAAAGCCAATAAACAAGCCCCCCGCTATGATAACCGTCATCGTAACTTGACGGCGAAACAACGGAGAACTTATGAAGCACAAGGTCGTCAAGCCGTTATTCGCTTTATCATAGATGACGATCGCACCATTTCTTGGCAGGACATGGTACGCGGTACCGTCACCTGGAAAGGCCGCGACTTAGGGGGAGATATGGTGATCGCGCGCACCGCGGGAGTTAATAGTATAGGTCAACCCCTCTATAACATGGCCGTCGTTGTTGATGACATCGATATGAATATTACCCACGTTATTAGAGGCGAAGATCACATTGGCAATACCCCAAAGCAAATTTTACTCTATGAGGCTTTATCAGCCCCGGTTCCTGAATTTGCCCATACTCCCTTAATCTTAAACACAGCAGGTCAAAAACTCTCCAAACGCGATGGCGTTACCTCTATCTCTGATTTTAGAGATATGGGGTTAACCTCCGAAGCCTTAGCTAACTACATGACTCTTCTCGGTTGGACTCCCCCCGACTCCACCCAAGAATTATTTACCCTCAGCGACGCGGCCAAAGTTTTTACTTTTGAACGGGTAAACAAAGCCGGGGCAAAATTTGACTGGGATAAACTTAACTGGATTAATAGTCAATATCTCCATAAAACTCCAGTTTCGGATTTAACCGACTCCCTTATTCCCTATTGGCAAAACGCGGGATATGACTTTGACGCGGTTAACGATCGCCCTTGGTTAGAACAAATTACCACTTTGATCGCGCCCAGTCTTGTCCGTCTGCAAGACGGGGTAGAGATGTGTAAACTGTTTTTCGTCGAAAACCTAGAGTATGAAGAACAGGTTATCACCCTATTTCAACAACAGGGTACATTTGATGCCATTACCGCGGTTCTCAAAGAGTTAGAAAGTTATCAAACTCTCACCTCTCAACAAGCCCAAGAAATTACCAAAAAAGTTGGTAAAATCAAGGGTTTGAATAAAGGGATCGTCATGCGATCGCTCCGTGGGGCCCTCACAGGCGCAATGCACGGCCCAGACCTGGTAGAATCTTGGGTAATTCTGCATCAACGTGGTTTGGATATTGCTCGTTTAGAAAACGCGTTAAAACTCAATAGTAGTGAAGATGCCCAAACTACTCCTACCGCAGAATCCCCAAAAGCCGAACCCCCTGTGAAAGTGGTGGAAACTCCTTCGGAGAAACCCTCTGCGACTAACGCGATCGTGTCCAACCCCAAAACCCCGAATCCGGTAGGGGCGGGTTCGCCTACGGCTGTGTCACAAACAGACAGCCTGACAAAACCCGCCCCAAACCCTGACGCAAAACCAGTAGAATCCCTAGGGGCGGGTTCACCTACGGCTGTGTCAAAAACAGACAGCCTGACAAAACCCGCCCCAAACCCTGACGCGAAACCAGTAGAATCCCTAGGGGCGGGTTCACCTACGGCTGTGTCAAAAACAGACAGCCTGACAAAACCCGCCCCTCCTATGAAAGAGGTGGAAACTCCTACCGAGGAACCCTCACCCACTCAGGCCGTAACCGAAACCCCTGTGAAAGAGGTGGAAACTCCTACCGAGGAACCCTCACCCACTCAGGCCGTAACCGAAACCCCTGTGAAAGTGGTGGAAACTCCTACCGAGGAACCCTCACCCACTCAGGCCGTAACCGAAACCCCTGTGAAAGAGGTGGAAACTCCTACCGAGGAACCCTCACCCACTCAGGCCGTAACCGAACCCCCTGTGAAAGTGGTGGAAACTCCTACCGAGGAACCCTCACCCACTCAGGCCGTAACCGAAACCCCTGTGAAAGT